>Ga0210059_1000172_pt1 | contig 66621 bp, 48 predicted proteins | sample Ectturendosymbi2_FD_188042 | JGI IMG/M metagenome (GOLD analysis project Ga0210059, IMG submission 188042) | Ecteinascidia turbinata endosymbiont from Florida, USA - Sample 2 (SPAdes) (version 2) | ecosystem: Host-associated > Tunicates > Ascidians > Unclassified | place: Key West, Florida... | reverse complement strand
AAAAGTATTGCAACTGAGGCGGGGCCCCTAGACATGGCTGGGGCCCCCCCCGGCCGGGGGGTGCGGGGGGCGGTTCCCACGGCCCTGTTACCGAGTGAGTCAAGATATGCACAACTGCGTGGTATTGACAGCGTAAGAAAGTAAACATGACCGCATAATTCATAATTAAATATTTTTTGCTGAAGATTTAATCAACTCGATTGCTTCAGCAGTAACTGGTGACAAAAGAGTCCATCGTTGCCAAAAAACTTTGCATGCAGGCCCGAAACTGGCCCAAAATATTTTGACAAACTTAAACCCGAACCTGGCCCGAAACCTAGCCCGACCCGGAAAGCCTGCAGCCTGACTTACAACCCTGCTTTGTGTGTGGTAGAATCATAACAGCTCTAACCTCCGGCCCAGAGATCTAGAACGTTCGTCTTCGAAGGAAACAAAGCAAAACGAATGTGAAATTAAAACGTACACCAACAAACGATAAAAGCGAAGATGCCATATCACATTATTCAACAGCTTACCTGAAGATCTGGATCCACCGGTTGCACGATGAGGAGCATGTAACCTATCCCTACACATTGCTGTTTGATCCCAATCAGTTTTTCAGAGCAACAGAAAAGTTCGAGTAACATTGTTCATCTTGAACAAAAAAAATTTTCTCCTGCTTTTTTCTAGCGATAGACCGATATTTGGGTTTCACCGATGTATCGGTATCGGCCAAATCAGCCGATTTATCGACCTCAGTACTGTAGGTGTTGACAAAAAGCTGTTATATTCCTCACGCATCCAGGCAACTTGTGCAAGAAAGCACAACAAACCAAGTCCAGCGAGTTATCTTGTAGCAAAGCTAGCAGGTGCGTTTTCACAAACAAGCAAACAAGATGAACTATAAAGACCGCGTCGGCCATCGCAGCCAAAAACAAAAGCATTATCATCAATCAGATTAATTAAAAATCATAGGGAAATATTGAAATTGCAGCCATTTGAAAAAATTTAGCTCATAACTCGTCCAAGTACTGAGTTATCGGTGAAAATTGCTTACACTGAACGTATTTACCACTCAGCATCAAAAATTTCGCAGAAGTAATATGAATTTAATGATGTATTTACAATGGTATAACAAACTAATAACCGCCACATCCACGCAGTTATGAAAAATTTTAAGTTCATAATCTTAGATTACTTGGCTGCAAAGAAATCTGGGATTTTGGACTGACGCAGAGATTTCTGCGACTGCTCCATAAGCAGTGACTAAGATATGTTATCGAGTACAATACACTCAGGGATAATCCTACTCCAAATACGTACACTCAACTCTAACCAATAGACTGAAACCGTAGTGTGGCGGCGTCCCTTGAGCGTATTTTCCAACGTGTTATCCTACGCCAGTGTGTGACGTAATAAGCGTCTCTACGATTAGTCGATTGTTGCGAGCAGTTGCGACGGTTGTTATGATCATTTTAAACGTTCATAGGTGATCGTGAGCACGTTTGTGTTGCGCCTGAAAGGTGTCGAATCTTTCCTAGAGACCAGTCAATGCACCTTGAGAACACAACCGCGTGTAAGTGGAGAAAAACCCGGATCACGGGATGTGAAAAGAGAAGATTTTATCCGGTATTGGCGAAGATCCGGATTAAAAAGTCCGGATAAACCGAAGATTTTTATAAAGAAAAACGTTAGAAATCATTCGTACCACCAGTTTTATCCGCTTTTGGCGAAGATCCGGATTAACCGAGGTTTACTGTATTGGTTATCGGTATCGGCTATCGGTCCATGAATGGCCGATATATCGGTATCGGCCCCAAAAAAGCCATATCAGTCGATCTCTTCTGTTTTCTACCAAAACGATACCGAACGCCCGACACTGACCAACGCAACAAAACTCGTTGAAGAAGTTACCTAGCTCGATGCATTTCCGAAAGGCGAAGATAAACGATCAGACCCAGTGTACGCAACTACATGCACAGAGGTACTGGAATCGCGGGAATTACCCTTCTCCGGAACAACCTGCTATGCAAGATCTAGATCAGAGGTCACCAAACTGTTTGAAACTGCGAGCTACTTCTTGTGTACCAATTAATGCGAAGGGTTACTAGTTTGATGCACACTTCTGAAATAAAAATTGTGCTCAATTTACCTTTAATTATTTTCTTCTTCTTCTTCTTCTTCTCTCTTCTTCTTTGGAGCCATTTGTTCTAACCACTGCTTGGCCGCACTAGATCTCGGGGCAGGTGTTGAGCAGCCATTCGATTGTCTCATCGTCTAGAAAATCTAACAACGTATGGTTACGTGCTTTGATTTAGTCAGACAAACAGTCTGACTGCAACAAAGCACGTAACCATACGTTGTTAGATTTTCTGCATCTTTCGAGAAACAGGTACTTGTATTTAAGGCGGGTGTAAGCACTGCGGCACCAGACAGGAGCAAAAAGGGATCGCAACTATCAGTGATCTTCTCCAGATCTTTGGAAATTTGAGTTGGCGCATGCAGGAAGTGAGGAAGTCGCAAAACCGAGATTTGAGAGCCGACCCGGCGTGGAGTATAAACTCCGGGGAGATGGAATCCAATCCCGGAGACTTTCCTGGCTTCAGGCATCTGAGGGCAGCAGCAAGCTCCTCCGGTCTAAAGGGTTCAGGTTGTAGGACGATGATGAAAGCCTTGTTCTTAAAGGATAGCTGCTCAATGACGGAGATGTTATTTGCGGTGAGCCACCCGGTCTTCACCTGGAGTATGTTGGGTCGTGTGTCATCTTCGGCAGCATTTCTGCTACCGCACCCTGAGAAGGGCGTGTGATGACCCATCCCATGCCGAACGCATCCAGCGCGGGTAGTAGTGGTTGCTCTCGTAGTGACAGGTTTAGTTCACATTTGTAGCGAATGTCGTACCGGGAGGGCCACGTGAAGGCACCTGTCATCCTCCCCATATTAGTATTGATATTCGTTTTTGTGAGAGCATTGACCATGCTAATGTTATTTCTAGAATAGGCCCGCGGGCGACCTACCTGGTCCTTTCGGCCGACCTAGTGCCCGCGGGAACTATGTTGGTGACCCCTGATCTAGATGGTCTTCCTGCCATTCAACACCTTCCACGTTTTCTGCATTTGCACTTATCACCAGTATCTCGCATTTTCGGCGAACAGCCACTCTTACCGGCCGCACTAACAACCAGAACACACAAAATACGGAGTCAAATGATCCCAGACATTGTACAAAATCATTCGTGGCGATACAAGACCACTGCAGTTATAAAGCGCGATCAAAACACGATATAAAATAAAAAAAAGTTGGTTTGCACTGTTTGTGGCTTGTGCGTATAGCCATGTGGTTTTGCAGCATCACCGGTGAAGCAAACTACAGATGACATGTCTGGCATGTTCTATTACCACGCAAAACGTTCTGGACCAAAGGAACATATGGACGTCATACAGGACAGAACCAAATGTTGCAGTTGAGCTTCGAAGAATACTGTTCACTGTTAAACTGAAAGCCACGAACAGGGATGGAAACGTGCGCTTAGTGCCGTCAATCGATGGTTCAGGCAATCTGATTCCTTCGAAGTAAAAGTGGTAGAAGAAATCTGCCCGCAAACACGCTGAAATAGGATATTCTTGGTTTTACACAACACTTCTCGTTTTAAATTTTACAATCTGCGTAAGATATTGGATTGTTTAGAAGTGAATATCTCACCAGTGGTGATCTTTTGAATTTAGCTGTTTCAGATTCGGTTGGTTCAATATATTCAGCAACAGTTGAAAAGCCGTCAACAATGTGTTTAGACGAGATTCCCCCCAAAGTTTTGTAAGTGAAACCAAAGTTTTTTTCTCCAAGTTCCGGGTCAGTGGTTAAACCTTTCTTGTCCGAACGGCTTCCAAAATTATAATGTGGGAGGATCAAACCGCTGAGTTCCCGACTTAACGGTGCCAGTTATCGTTCAACCCTGTTAAAAACACTTCGTCCAAGGGCGTTTGCTGCTATAAACAAGGCATCAAGGTTACGTGTGGTAGTGATGAATGACAATCCTTACAACTCTGCGGTAGCGTGCATTTTCGTACGGGCCTCTATTAAGAGTTATAACAAAACTTGTTTAACCAGTCGAGTAATTCCATTTCTGGTAATGTCTACGAGCTCTTTCAAATCTATCAGCGTTTCGAAGTGGCTCATTGCTGTTGAAGACGATTGTTTTCCCGATCTTATCGCAACGTAAGTCGGACCCGAGTAGCCAACCGCTCCTGTGTTTCCTAGTCCATCACATTCAATATGAATTCCTGCATATAGCTGATACACTGAGCTTGTTCTGATCAGCCAGCATCCCGTCGTGATCTGGGAAGCTAACACGATGTTCAGCTTGAATCGAAAGGGCACTTTATTGCCTTGCAAGCCAACAGGAACGCGGCATTTGTTATCGTGGCTGCTAAAACACATCTTATTTGGTCCTAAAAAAACGAAAGATTTTCCAGGTGTGCAATTACAAAACTCCTCATCAACATGTTGTCAGTGCTTATCATTTTGTGTCCTAAATGCTTCGACTGGTACTTTCAAAATAAAACGCGCCCGTGTGTGACGTAATAATCGTCTCTACGATTAGTCGATTGTTGCGAGCAGTCGATTTGCCTTAATGGACCAACGGTGTTTCGGTTGAAGTAAACTCTACTTCTGATAACGACAAATCCATCATTTTAAATTGTTTTGTGAATTGGTCTAAAGTTTTGATGCTTCGATATGTATCAGTCTGTGGTTTATCGTGACAAACCGACCCCTGCATAACAATATCTATTAGTAATTTATTGTTTTGAGTAGTAACGGCTGCTCCTTTATCAGAGGTTGTCGGCCATAAAGCACCCTGATTTTCAACGTTTCACGAAGTTCGGGATTTGTTTCAATAACGGCAATGAGTTTTCTCTTTCTATTTTCCCTCTCTTTGGAGACTGTTCTAGATCTCCTTTTTTTCTTTTCAACTTGCTGTCCAATTCAACCTCCCTTTTCGCAGCGATTGCAGCGTTTCAGTCTGCTCACTTGTTAATAGTCCTTGCCTTAAACGTTCACTCAAAGCTAGTAAATCAGAGTTTATAGCATCAACTTCGCCGCCAGTTGCAACTAAACTGGCGCATTTCCAGTAAGTTCAACCACTTCAGATCTGCTTTCACTTGATGTAGGCAGAGAGTCCTGTGTTACATGTCGCTCGTTTAATGGTTTGTTCTTCGCTGAATCGAGTTGCTACGATTTGCTCATCTTTTAGCGCAGAAAATGTTTGTTTTGGCCAAAACTTGAATTGCGAACCCTTATTTTCATACAGGGGCGTAACGAGTGGGACAAGGGGGGCACAATTCCCCTGGCGTCGAATCACTATGGGGACGTCGAATCATTGCGGGGGCGCCGAAACGTCCCAACAATGTCACAGTACTTCCTTCAATACGGTAGACCTCGGGTTTGAACATGGGTCGCCAAACTTTCTTTTTGCCCTGGGCGCCATCTAACCTCGTTAGACCCTGGTTTAATAGCAGTATATCTCTGGTACGAGTGGCAGAGATGGGATTTTTGCGAAGAGTTCACGGTGCGACACTTCGCGGCAAAGTGCGCAGATCTGAAATTCATGAAACCCTGAGTGTCACTCTTCCGAATAAAGGGATCGTCACTACGATGGCTCTATGTGGCCAGAATGACCCTAGTAGAAAATGTTTCAAGGCGATTCCAGTTGGCTATATGGCTCATCGCTATTTTTTAATCATTCTGAAAGGTTTCTTCGCTAAGTGTTGATAAAAAAAACTTATTCATGAATATTTTCTACTATCATACGTTGATCTTCACATTCAAAAACAATGTTTGCAAAACTTCCGTTAACTAAAAGTTGTTCAGCTCTTACTGCATTGCATTTCCGTTTGCTTTCATTTCGACGTGTTGTGGAAAAACTGTCCACACTACCACTGTAAATTTATCGTAAGAGTTTTGTTGATTTTAACCTGGGTAAACTGTTAATCAAATTGTTTTTTCTTGCATGATTTTCAAAGAAATGCTCTTCTTTTGCAAATTTTTTCGTAACATCGACAGATAGTTGTCTCCAGAAAAATGTAGAGTTGTCAAAAGCCATCGCTTGATAATCTGTTGCATAAATGTTCTCCACGATATTAGGTGAAACCATAATGACCTCAAGCATCCTTCAATGAGTTGAGATGGTACCACTTAATCGAAAAAATACTCCTCAAAGCACTGTAGTACTATAAAAGCACCTATCTAATCTACCTGAAACAAACTTTATTGAAGGCCCCCGCGACGTTCTCCAGAGGAAACGTGGGTTTGAAAATGAATGAATGAACTTCATTTAAAGCTGGATTCTTTTTAAAATATTTAGTTAGTCATATTATGACCACTGGCGGAACTTGAAAATCCACTAGTGTTACGTCTATAAAAATGTAAAATGTGTTATTTTGCAAAAAATCTACCGCTCGGTTGGTCTTCGGCTTTACCAAGGCGAAATCTTGGTACCCGCAAAAAATCCTGCTTTCCCTTCAATGTTTCTCAAAAGATTCATATTGCAATTCCTTTTTTTGTTTTCTTTTGGGGGGGACAATGCTGTATGCAAGCGGCATGGAATGAGGAATCTGTACAGGCTTGATCTGGTAAAACTGAACGTTGGTCTTCAGTAAACGTCATTATTTTTGCGATCGGCCTCATCCAGCTGGAGCAAATAAAAAATACAGGGGATTTAGTTTTGCATCAACATGACATGACGCAACCTCAGAGAATTGTTTTTGCGCTGGGTTGCATGAACTTGCAACACGCTTTTTAAAGATCAGACCAGGCACCTGCTGTTTTCTGCCAGTGATGTTGGAGAATGTTGGAAGTTGGCAAATGACAAGGTAGCACTTTTCAACCGGTGGGCCGCGAAGAACGCTAAAATGTTGCAGTACAAAAAGCGAATCGTTTTATCAATGCGTGTGGAGTATTGTTGAGAAGCATTTTATTCTTGAGCATAAAGCTAACGTTTTCTCTGTATGATCCGGAAACAAGTTGGTTTTGTGTTTTGAAAACAGAAAAGAACAAATTATTTGTTGTCATCTTGTAGGGGGCCTCTAAATATTGTCAGCAAAAGCGGACCGCAACATGAAGAAGTTTGAAAATCACTGCTGTTATGCGATTTGGGGTGAGATTGTGAGCAAGATCGTACGATTTTGTCAAAAATGCTTTTTTCTTTTCCGCCAATAATGTGTTTTTTTTGCTTTTCTGCTGCTGAGAGTATACCATGATTTTCCCCATTACAGGACAGCTGAAATGCTTAATATTTCCGTAGCTCTGTCAGCTTGTTTCGAAAATATAATGTAGAAGCCAGAGTCTACAGCAGAACTGTCGCCAGAAAGTCTTCAATAGAGAGGCTTTACGTTTTTTCAGGGGTCGTTTGTTGAACGTTTGTTCAGGGGGGTTGAACGCAAAAACTCTATTTATTTATAGTGTTTCATATCTCAATTGGGGGTCTTGGAGTTTTGTTTGGGGTCTAAGCCACCAAAGCCCCCCTTGGCGACGGGACTGGTCCACAGTATACAGCGCAACAAAAAGCAAGCGTCTGGTCGATAGGTCCAATCTTGATTTTCTTAATTTCTATTAAAAAACAGGCAGAAACGACATGACACAGCTTATACCTCACTGACGATATCGTACGAACCGAAGCAGCATTATCAAAATTTTAGACACTGTTGCAAAGTGCGAGTGTGCATCTTCTGCTATAATTTTGCACGTGTGTGACGTCACTGCGACGACTTTCGATGAAAACCGACACGACGTCATGATGGCGTCACTCGAAAATTATAAAAGGTAAGTAACCTTTTTGTTTTTCTCACGACGTGCATCAAAATCCAAGCGCAAAGATGTCTTCTTTGCCCCTCTTCCGCAAACAGTCGATGACGCATTGTCAAAGAGGTGGATTTGTGACAATACTGTCACAACCGCAGGGTTAATGAACAAGGAAGTTTATCGAAATCATAACGAACTGCATTACAATGGCTTTGACGGTTTGTCTCAACAGGTTCGTAAACGCTTATCATCATGATTACGAAAATTATGGTAATGCATAGGCGTAGCCAGGGGGAGGCAAAGAGGCCATGCCCCCCTCAAATTTTAGAACATATAGTCATTTCGTGCTTTGAGAGGCGTTTTTCCAAACAAAATAGTGTCATTCGCCTAAAATCAAACATTTTGTCCCCCAAATTTTTTCCCCCCCCAAATTCTTGGGCTGGCTACGCCACTGTGGTAATGCTCTTGTGGCACAGAAATGTTGTTTTCAAAAATGTGAAATCCCTTAGTTTATTGCTTCGAAACTTTAAATCCTTGCCGTTTTTTGAACCATGTGCAAAAAGCACACCGTTCACTCCCAATTGTATCTCAATGCAGAAACAAATTCTATGCAACATAAAACCACCTGTAAACAGTCTTATTGCAAACAGTATAGGCGTTTATTCAACCATCGCAGGAATGCAGCAGTTCCTCTGATTTCCGAGGAAAAAAACTGCGGCAACGACGCTTGCGTCGCAAACAAAATTTCTCAGCTCTTGTAACGTGCTCATCCACATAAACTAAACAAACGTAATACTAATCGCGTGAGAAACGCTTCGTAAAGCAGGGCATTCAGTCGAAGAACAAAAAGGTGAAACGAAAATAGCTGAAAACAAGGATAAAAGCAAATCAGCAAACGTGTCACTAAAGTGCGGCGTGGCTGCTTGTTATACACACGAACCAACAAAACACAGCAGGTACAGCACAAATGAATACCTCGAATCCACTTGATCATAACGCTTTAGAAGCTGAAGCTCTGTTAATTATGGGGAAATGCTGTACAAGAGAAGAGGGTTCATGCCGTATGTTTCTCAAACCATTAAAACTTCGTTGTCTAGTTTGAAGGAATAGGAAAATTTCTGTTATTGTGTCAATGCAAACTGCGACCATTGCTTGGCACAATTGCTGCTAAAGTACACATGGGCATTTTTAGCTGCATTTCGTATAATTTGCAAATAAATGACTTGGTCATTTAAAATAAGTTTACCTTCTTGTTAACAAACTACATCACGTGTTTCGAGATAACGATTTCTTTTATAATTAGCAAAAGAGACACAGTATTTGCCAAACATCCACTGGCAACTAAATGATTTTAATGGAGTGCGTCATTGAAAAACACGATTTCAGTTCGACAATATCGGATGGCGGCAGTTAAAAATAATAACAGTAAAATTTGCAACCGACTTACGATTTTCGGAATAAGTAGCTAACCTGCCTTAATTTGATCTCAAGAAATGCGTTAGCAGTACATTACAGCTTTTGGGTATTTTCTCGGCTAAACGCGCTTGCTTGATTTTATTGTGTTTGGTTATTGTATACTCCACGATGTCGTCAGTGGTCGTCGACAAATATCTCGTGCCACCGCACTTCACACTAGCGTTTAATTGAAAAAAACTCGATTTGGCAAACAGAAAAATGTGTATTTTTTGTCGGAGGCGGTGGAAAAAAAGGCACTTTTGATGAAATTTACACACCAATCACAAACTTATTTAGATACCCTTGTCACATGCACCCAGATGGTTTACTTTGCTTTTCAGGTTTGGTTGAACAATGGTCTACTACGGCACTAGTTGTGTCTGCTACTGTAGATTATAGGCTATCAGCAGTCGTCAACGCAACATCGGGTCTTGAACGCTACAGAATGTGAAAGCAAAGCCGTGGCAACGTAAACAAAAATCATTTACTGAAAAAAAAAACTTTTGTAAATAGTGAGCTTGAATCGATTGTACAGAAGCACTTGCAACCCACGTAACAAACAACCCAGTTCATGATGAAATTGGTAACTGACAACTACTGTTAACAGTAAAACGCCTTGCAAGAATGTTATCCCAAAATTTCGGAAAAACACGACGATATCAATGATATCACCTTGGTAAGTTGAATTCGGTTAATAAAGACATCTGCTGTCTATTCTGACCATGGTTATTTCGACTGCACATTACCATCAATTGTTGAAGGTTTTGTAGTTTGAGTTCATCCAAAATACTCACGAGACTTTGATCCCAGTAAGGATCACGACTATCAAAGTATTATCTAATTAACTATCCGCAGTACCTGTTGACGCCCGTATCGGAAGCAGTTGAAAATATGTGTCATCTGGGACTTGAGAATTAGTGGTTATAACCGTGCATCCGAAAATATTTCAACATTGAAATGGTTTTTTCGTTGTTCAAGGAAGAACGATTTTCAGTAGTTGGACGAAGACGGCGTTTAACTGCCTGTAGGAAAATTGCTGACATGTTCTAAAGCGATTGGCATCCCAAGCACCAGTTGAATATTGGTTGCAAATGACGGATATTTTGAAATATTACACTGCTTGATTAGTTTTTGACTGCATTGCTGGAAAGTCGCAGATACGCTCGAAAGGCGTTAATAGTATAACCGAGATGGACGTGCATGGCAAACGCATTAAAAGGAGACTTTTCCCAACACATGTCACACTTTACGGACTGTCGTTGTTCAACGAAACACAAATTAGTCTTTGACGAAGACATGTTTATCTCTCAGCTCAATAGAGCGCGCTGCGGCCTTGCGCAAGCGCAAGCGAGACGCATTTCCGAGACACCGGCAGCGGTGAACGAAAACAGGTTGGCCTCCAAGTGCTCGCTCGAATCCTTTGTACAGCGAAACCTACAGCGCTAAACTGCCACCTCGGTACTGGGAGCGCTTCTGATGAAGCTGGTCGTGAAGTAATCGCAGTTATAACTCCCAATAGGTGGCGCTCTATTAGCCAGCATGAAAAAGCAGTTGATTTATCTTCTGTTCAGGCCACTGGCTGTGCAAGATCTTTCAACGAATCTTGCCCTGAGACGATTCAACACTCGTTTGTCCCATTCGTGGATGACAGTGACCAGCAGTTTTTTCATAACCTTTCGACCCATTATCAGGAAGAACGGCTTTCGCTGTTTCTTGCCTTTCTTGCCTCCCTTCTTGCCTCTGCGCTTTTTGCCTCTCTTACTGGCGCGCTTGGAACGGCGAGGCTTCTTTTTGCGTGCATACTCGTCTAACTGTGGGCATCCACAGGCCCTGTTGCTCGGCACGGACAATCGCAGCCTTTTCAAGTCACGCTTGTTCAAAGGACCCTTCTTGAACACTTCCTGCTTCTTCCTCGAGAACTTGATGTCGCGCGTCTGGTTGTTGCGGGCGATCTTCAGTTTTCGAAGTTTTGCTTTTATGACTGAAAAAAAACGCAGTTTCAGAATTTTACATAAATGCCATCTTCGCATAAAAAGTAATTGATTATTAAACAGAAAAGTCTTGCCACTGCAAAGCTAGACATGTTAACTTGTCGTGAATTTTTCATGGCGCACGTCACCTTTAGAAAGAGAGATCGAAGCAGATGGGGGGGAATTTTTTAATGTTTTCGCTCCAAATATGTCATTTTTAGGATTTGTACAGGCAATCATGTTTCGTGCAAGCTCTAAACAGAGCTGCTTTAATGCATACTGATTGAAACCAATGATGTCATCAGCCATTAATGTACTGTACGAACACAAATAGGGTGAGAACCGGCCAGTAAGAGGGTAACAAACTTCCTGCTACGTGCGTCGTACCTACAAAGTGAATATTTGCGTTCAACTGATTTCAGATGAACTGAAAAAAGTTTCTTTGACCAACTCGGAGAAGAAATAATTCAGAAAAGTATTTTTTTTCTCGTGTGAAAGGAAATTTAGAGACCAAGACAAAAAAACTGGCTTGATGTGTGTATCGGGCACAATGACCAATGAAAATCATTATAGTGCGTCATTTCGTGTGCGTGAAAACATCAAAAGTTTGGTTTCATCTTGTCTCATGAAATTTCCTGTGCTTTCGAAAGCGACATTGCTGACCTATAAAAGTAATACGGCTGAAAGTTTATTATTGACAGCTGCTTGCGATACACAAATACAAGGCAGAACAAGCTAGAATTGCTCCTCCAGGAAACGCACCGGTTTCACGTTTTTCAGTGTTTCCGTGCAAAAAAATATGTCAAAACTAAGACAGGGAAATTCAGCAATTGATTGACGTCAGCTCGCCGGTATGCTTTTTAGCTGCGCGACGTTCGCGCGTGAGACGCTAATTGATGACATGGCACGCGGTGTTTGTCACAGACGGGCTTAGCATCTGCGAACTTTCTATTCGCTTCCCGGAGCTCACGTTTCGCCATGGATTTCCGGGTGGCCGCGGGTGATGTGAGTGGTCACACCACTAAGGGCAGGATCCCTGATTGCTTTCTCGAGTGCCCGAAGTGGATACTTGATGCATTTGCGACGGTAAAGAAGCACCGAGATTGGAATAAAAATGCACCAGGCGCCAAATCAGACAATCAGCAACTAAAACCTTGCCGCGCTTCATTGAAAACAAACAAGTCTCAGACGCCTCGCCCCACACACTTGAAGTGCTCATTTTATGAATAGCCAGCTCAAAAATAGCAAGTTAAAAGTTATTTTAAGAACAGGTTACCTACGATCTTTTCTTAGTCGTCAGTTCCACAAGCTTCACTCCCGCATTTTAAGGGACCTATCCTAAATGTAGCGTATGCTTCAATCGTGTTTGAAATTATGCTTCTTAGGTTGCCTTGCTTGGTGTGTACAGCTTCAAGGACACTCGGCAAAACAAATAACAAAACCACGTTACCAACGAACACGAAGTAGACAAAGAGCGAGAGATATTGTGATTTTTTTCGTCCTGTGAGCTCATCTTGTCTGAATGATCGAAAGAGTAAGAGTCTGCTCTGCTCAAGTTGAACTTTACAACCAGCCCAACTTTTTTTAAGAAAAAGGGAAAGCACGTATCTCTCTACTATTCATGTTTTCTACCCCAAACATTTTATGTTTTTGACATACCCTTATCTTTATCTCATAAAATCGATTCCTTCATCGATAGGTGTCACGCTAATTCTCAGGTCAAGCAGAAAAGGGCCGCAAGTCATGGACTCGCAATTCAAGTCAAGTATTGAGCAAAAGAAATGCCGAGTCAGTTCGGTTCAGTTTATTCGGGAAACTCACAGAGAAAGCTCACGAAGATAAAACTAACAAGCAAAACAATTACAAACTACAACCATACAAGGACAATAACAGATAGCTTTCCGAGTTAAAACAGCATTGCATCATTGCATGGTATTTTTTTCAAACCTGAGTTACTCACAGAATAGCATCACAATCAATGGCAAAATAAATGGCGAAGTATACCTATCACATTCATATCATGTTTACTTCTCTCCTGGTGTAGCTAATATAACCAGGTGGTTTTCTAGTTAGGTCAGTCACTATCCTAATGGTGCGAAAAGGTTATATTAGTCAGGAATACACAAGGTACCGTATGTTTTATGCTAATATGAACAATTTGAAAAAGGCCAATATTAGTTTAAGAGATATAATTTGAATTTCTTTTGGACAGTATTCCCTAGCTTAACCACTATATAAGCAAAATAATTTTGTCCGGTAGCCAATCTTTTCCTGGGAACTATGTACTCTTGAGATGTTTTTATATATTATTATGCGAATGCATATCGTCCAATTTTGTGAACAGTTTACTAAATGCTGATGGTAGACAACTATGCTTGAATTGATGCATAATTTTAGGTAGGCCTATTTGCAACTTATAAATATCGCTGAAATATCAACTTTAAGCTGTGCATACAGTTTGTCAGCATTTGCTCTATACGAACTAAATGCAATTAAAATCTTACAATTTCATATTGTGTTCCTTTTTATTGGTTTAAGTACTGTAGGTATGGTGAAGCTGATCCCCAACTAGTCATTGCGTACTGAAGATGAGAACAGACAAGAGTGCAATGTATAGCTATTAAGACGTTATTGGGAAGGGAATGTCCAAACCTTGTGGATATTTGTTTTTTCTTGAGCTATGTGCAACTTCCAGGATAGCTTGCTATCTAATACTATTCCCAAGTAACTAACATTCGCAACTTTGGATACACCATCTTTCTTAAGTCTAACGTCCATGTCAAAGACCAGACGTATTTATTGTTTTGAAACGTATTTTTTGTTTTGCAATTAGCATGTATTGAGTTTTGTTGTGATTTAGGATAGTTTATTATGTTCCAACCAGTTGCCAATATTATTTAGTTCCTGACTAACCTTATGTTAGATCGTGGACTGATTTTTATGAAAAAGAAAGAACTACGTCATATGCAAATAAAGTTTATTAAAATTTTGAGACATGTCTATTATCATTCACATAAAGTAGAAAAGTTAAAGACTCCAGAGTTGAGCCCTATGGCACAACACATGTCATACTAGCTTTTTGTGATTGAAAGCCCTCAATACTCACAAAATGTGCTCAGGTTTGAAACTTCAAACCATACCTAACCGAACGTCTCAGCTTTGTTTCACCAAGCGCGCTATTTTTCTAAAAAGGGTGCAAACAGTTTCTAACTGCGCTGTATTGATTTACCAATGACCATCAACGCAAAAAATGTTCTCCTGAGACGCTGCCATTCTTGGCAAATAGCAAACAATGAAAGAGGTAGGCATTGCCTTTCAGCCACAGTTCGCTTCTTTTGCCTGACTTTTGTTTGCATTTTTGGGTGAACGTGCTCTGTCCTTGACCCAGCTCGTTATGGTCTTTGTTTTGACAGCCAAAGAACGTCAGTAAATGACATCAATCTCGACGTGCTTTTGTGCAGGGTACGTTTGCATGGTTTGGTCAATTTCTTATCTTAGAACTTCAGATACCCGTTAGTTGCCTGCCAACTGAAATGCATTTTTCGACCGTTGACCTGCTACTCTGTTTGGTTCAGACCTTGGCGATAAATAACTACATAAGATAAAGGCGCTGCATGCCAAAACGGACGGAAACGCCGAACAGTCGAGAGTAAAAAGTTTAAGATTTTTTGACGCAAACAACAGTGAAACCTTGCGGCAAGGAGAACAAACGAAACTCTTGTACAAGGATTTTTTTGGAGTGCGGATTTCAATTGCCCGAGACAGAAGCTTCCTGGGCGCGTCGACATAGCGGCGATGATTAGTTGGTAAGTTATGACAAAACCGTCAGGGCTACGCAGATCGTTTCACCAAACACCCATGACTTAGGAATGAGTGTTTATGTGTAGACGATTAGATGTGGAGGCCAACGTCAATGTTTCAGATTTTCCACAACAAAAGCACGACGAATTTTGACAATCGCGCTTGACTTTTTTCCCCTTCAGTGTTCAATGTGTCTTGTCCCTCTTTAGCAACAAAATCACGTTGCAGGATTTTCGCGTGCATGGCAAGGGTCGTGCTTAACTCCACAGAACCACAGTGAAAACAAAGCTGTCTCGCCAAGTTTCTAAGAAAATTAAAAAAATTGCAGCGCTGCGATCCAGCAAAAAAGTTAAATCCAACAGGAAAAGTGTAGCTCATCGGAGAATGGAATCACTGTTTAGGCCTGAAACTGCAATTTGAAACTCCCAGCAGGCACATGTGATTGGAATGCAGGTTCTTGGAACTGAACGCCGCGTTCCTGCATCGCTGAATCGTGTTTACAATTCTCTGAAGAAACTGAAGAGTTTTTTTCACGAGTGCTTAAGGTTTCAAGGCGATCGGGATTTTAACTCAACCGGAGCACGCACGCAAGTCGTCAGCACTTAAGGCAATCGGAAGAGGCACTCGAGGCAGGTTGTTCAAATAAACGTTGCAAGCGATGGTCAGAAATGCAAAAGAGGAAACCAAGATCTGCTAAAATCAACCAACGTGAAAATATACCTATTTTGACGGATACATTATCAAGGTGGTACTAACTTAAGTGTGTTGCGCTACGCACAAGGTCAAGAGTACAAACTTCTTATAATACTGAAAAGTGCTCTATAAATACTTTCAGCTACGGGCTTATAGACATCGCTTTAATCCGTAACACAAAATCCCCCTGCTATAGCCTTGACTTTTGCGATAAGCTCAAGCAAATACGATTCTTATCCGCTCTCGATGCTGCACTCTTAGATCAGACTGTTACCTACATTTTAAAGTTTCCTTCCCTCAAGTTTGTCATGCTATTTTGATCTACCAACATACAGTTTCGTGTAGCTGGATTGGGTTAGATTGCGCATGTCACTCTTTGTCTACGACTACGTGGCACAAGCTGCATGCCAATTAAACCAATGAAAAGAGATCCGTTATATTCGCCATGTGGCAGCATGTTGTTGAAGACGCGGTGCATTTGAAAATATTCTTCTGGCCGCAATTTTCAGTTTTGCTTATGACGTGGACGAGTATGGCATGGAATTATTAAAGACAAGTAAATAAAAGAAACACTTTCAAGATTAGTTAGGGTGAACACTACAAAACGCTCACAAACAAAAAATCACCAACAACTACTTCACTAAGCAGTTGTGGCCAGGAAGTAATGTTCTACGCCCAGGTATTGCACTCAAGTCTTGCTATCGCTCAAACCACAACAACTACAATACAAGCACGGGCAGACTCACGCGTGAAAAGTTTACTGCTGAAAAATACCTTGCATAAACCTACTTACGAGCTTAAAACCTCTGAAGGAAAAGAAATTTTCAGAGAAGATTGAGCAAGAAGAAAAAACAGCTGTGCTTGGGTTTGGGTAATCATGCGAAAATGTTGCTCGGTGTGTTGTCTCATTACTGACGAAAACTGACACAAAAGGCTTGTACAGAGCAAGCCACTCGAAGATTGATGGTACCGAGATGAAGGTGAAACTACGAGTACGTGCACGCAAGTAGTTTCTTTTCTGCGACCTGTGCTTGCTCTCAGACAAATTTGCTAACATTTCCTGTTTCCAGAAAACTTGGAATTTAGTGCAAAAAAGAAAATATGCCGCAAATCTCCACGCGAGGGAAGCCGTTGAAATATGTGGGAAATAACTGCTGACTGCCCACTGTTTGCTAGCCTGTCATCGCGGATTGCGCCATCTTTTGTTACGCATTACTCGTATTTTTCCTCTGCGCAACAAATTAATGAAAAAATCAAACTTACAATAGGTTTCGCTTCATGCAGTTAGATGAATAACGCGATTGGGAATTCATGTCTATCGACAATTCAACAGACTATCATGCCGCAGGTTAAATTGTTGCAGTTGAGCTACACGTAGTTTCATCGTTTCGTGGTTTTCATTGCTGGAATTTTTGTGCTCCTTTCAGACATCTTTGAAGCGGCTGTGAGTGAAAATCTACTAGATCTCGGAAAAAATGGTCGTAGCCAATAGCGATAGTTGGAAATTTACAAAGCTTTTATTATGGTGGCATAGATCAGCACTGACAGATGTTGAACTTTCTTGTGCCCAGTTACCTATCAGAAGTAGCGCTCGTCAATGGTAGCCGTGTTTCTTACCAAAGCATACACGCAGATTATTATCGCTTAAGACTTTATTTAGTCTGTTGAACCACAGCGCGCGAAAATAAATATTTGGGGCAAATCTTCCGGTTTGCTTGCGCTATCTCTTGCACTATAAACAAAGCGAATTCCAGCGTTTTGATAAACGTAGAATTTACGACGATAGACCGCACGCCGGTCGTTTGGCACGCACAAGGCCAATGTTATGGCAACTCTCTATCAGTCTTTCGCGCAAATCGCTTTTGCTGTAACTGTGAAACAAGTCATGACACAAGCTCCTTTTCCAAACACTGTTTCACAAGCCGAAGCAAAGTGGCCTGCATATACCATTCGCTGTCAATCACAGTTGGCCTTAGGCAGTCGGTTTGAGCATGAGCTAATCGTACCATTATTACTATGAGCGCGAAAACACTGGAAGTGACAAGAAAACACAGCACACTCTTTCGCTTAATTAAGGCAGTCATGGTTACAGTGATTTGCCGCAAATAGTTCCCGTCTACTTCAAGCCTTCTGTTAATGCTCGTTGGAATTTCTATATTAGAAAGCAGTGAAGTGATTTTCCGTTCGTCTCTCCTCAATGCAAAAACACTGACATCCAGAAACCTGCACGACGGAAATGCAACCAACCCATCGAAAATGAGGAAATATGATGTTTATGATGACCCAAGACATCGGTTTGCGTTTTGCAGTGACGAAGGGTAAGAATTGCGTTATGTGAAACGAGTACCAGCAGAAAGAGACCTTGAGCCGCTTTGTTGTCTGTCCCGTACTACTGGTGTTGTACGTTTGGGGCATAAGTGGTCGCCTTAAGTGGCCGCATCTTGCGCCAAACATGCAGAGCGATTCCTCATTCAACCATCAAGCTGTTCAAGTGAGACAATTCTCGGTAAGATATGAACGGGGTGATGCTGATGAAGCGAAATTGAAACTCGGTCGGCAACTTGCGGATCGACAAACCAAGATGATCGCTTTTTAATGTATTCAGCACTGCATAAAATACGCTTAACTAAAATGATGCAATGTTTTTTCACGCACTTGCGTAAACACCGCAAGTGACAGGTATTCACAGCAAGTTCACCTGTCGTCCGTGGGAAACAGCGGCCACTTAACGCTATGAATCTGAGCACAGCACAAGCGTAGACGGGCAAGTGCAGCGTAGATAACCGAGTAAACCGCCTAAAAGCGATAATGGCTTGTCTTGGTGCTGGTTGCGGTTGTTGTGAGCCTCACATCCGCTAAAATCATGGTGGAATGTGGAAGTGCGAAACGACCTTCCGTCGGACACCGGATGTATCGATTGGCAGCCCACGTAAAACAGACAGTGCTGAACCGGATGTCCTCGTCTTGTCGGTAGCTTTTGATTTTTATCAAGTTTTTTTCTCCCTGGTTTGGTAAACCTCTTTGCTTTAAAATTCGTTATTACTTTGAAGGAGTTAATTTTGATGTTTTCTCTTCGCAGCGAAAACCGCGTTAAAAAAAGAAACGCACCAACGTTAGCAACAGTCAATGAAAAGACAAGATGGGACCGGTGGAAACGTTCTTTGATCAAGGATTGGTAAAAACATGTTTTACAAAACAGGTTTAATGCAGGTTCTCGATTTTTATCTTGCAGAATGCGGATACTCATCTGCTGGCTAAAGATTTGTGTATAAATCTTCAACACAGTTTTCGTGATTGTGAAATTTCATCACTTTTTCTTCCCACTTGTTGGTGCACTTGTAGAAGCGGCACAATCTGTCGATCGTGCAATGAATCACCAAGTTCATTTCAGCTGCTGAGGTTTGAAACTCAACGTAGAATATTTTGTTTTTGTCTATCACACGAATATCTACAGTTTTAAACGTGAAAGCCGCATTCCTGCAGTGGTTGCTCGATTCTTTTGCGTATTGGACCTCTGCTGAATATTTCCCCTCTGGTTTACGAAGTATTAAAGGTTAACAATTTTTGAGTGACAGCTGCTTTTTAACTCAAGTCGGTCAAAGGCACCATTTTCACCAGGCTGGGTGTCATTCTGGATGAGAATAGGTCAGTTTTGTGAATTAAACGCTTCTGTTCATTTTCTCCATGTACCACTGCCGCCAATAACCACAGTCAGGCATTTTAACAAAAAAGGTATCAACTTGTCAGAATCAACCATTGGCTTCTGCTGCATTTCTCAACATGAGTCAATCGTTTTTATAAACTGGGAAGATGACAAGAGGTCAACCATGAAGTCATGCATACCAGAACAAATTGACAGTAATGGTGGCATGTTGTGGATTATTGGCAGGTGTTTATATGTCTTGTGTGGGCATTTCGCAGACATTCTTGTAACAATGGACTGATATATTTTCAAAGCAACGACTTATTGTCAAAGGTTGTTGCTATGTTGGTCCATTGATACCACAGTTGGATGACTGTACAGTCGACGAGTGTCTTGCAACGAACAGGTTAGACCCAATATTTCAGTTACAGTGCTTCTTGTAAGCTGTGGGTTGTCTGTCAGGATCAACGAAGTCAGCCACGTATGCCAGGAGTGCTATTTTGGTTGACGAATTCTCTTCTGCAAGGCGCTATTAACGAAAGCATGATCGTCGATTTCGAAAACGGAGCGTGAGCTGTTTAGTGACAAAACACCTGTTTCCAGGCACCCACGTCGCCTGACTACATTGCTTGAAGTGCGCTGGTCCAGACCCCGGTGAGGGTACCATGGGCGTCGGAAGGATTTTCTCCAGGGAGGAAATAGCAGCTTTTTCCAGGGGTAACCAAAAGGATTTTTCCAGGGGGGCCAACACTGGTGAAATTTCATTTTACCCACTGAAAACTAAGAAAACAACTTTTTAACAAAAAATCTTAACGGGACAATATCAAATTTCAAAATCAAGGGGCGCTAATGTACCCCGCCCCCCTTCCGACGCCCATGCCGCGTTTCGAAGAAAAATACTATTCGCTCTGTTTGCTTTGGCCCATCGGCGACGTCTCACGAAAGACTACCGACTGCGTTGTTCAAACAATCTGGAGTATGTCATCCGCCTACGTAGACGACTGTGCGGGCGTAAGACTTGTCGTTGTCTGACAAATTGGTTTACACAACCGTTGCCGAACAATGGAGTCAGAGAACCCCCCTCTGCTGCGGCACAGGAGCCTGTTGACCATCAAGCAAGATTGGCATCGCGAGTACATAGAGAAGGTCTCGGTGTCCGTTCATTTGCTGCCGGCTTTTCACCACCAATCGGAGAAGCGTTGCCTATTCGCTGTGATTGATGCGCCAGCCGAGCCTGGCACGCGTTTTTTTGAGTTGAAGCGCCCTGGGCAAGGCACAGTGTGAGTGATGGATGCACGGAGTGGCAGGCGTGCACACAATCTCGTGTTCAATATACTGGGCTGCGAGTAAATTCTTCAGCGAAAGTGCTTTTGAATAAGCTTGTGTCATTAGGGTTATTTAAAAAATCTTCGCCAACAACAATGAAAGTGGTTCACTAAAAGGATCGCGTTGAGTACGGCCAGGGTACAAAATATTTGACTGTATGTGTGCCCAATACTGCAATGGCTCTCAACCTTTTCAGTGATGTACTCTTTAAGCAATAGTTTGCTATCTACTACCCCTTGACCGTAATATTGAGGAGAATAGTAAGGAATCTCTCTGTAATTATCGTACTTTCACATTAAAATTTCATTTGGAAGACAATTAAAGAGTTCATGGACCCCTTGGAGCGCCTTTGCGCACCCCAAGGGGTACGTGTACCCCATTTGAGAACTACTGCAATAAGGGAATGGAGATCGGCTGTCAGAAACCGAAACAAAACCAATTTTTTTCGGAGAGTAGCATCAGCATTGTGCAAAGAAATTTTGTGGTCTACTTGGAGTCATCAAGTTGAAATCATAGGCAAGTTACGTATGAGGAGTCAGGCCCGCCCACGGGGGAATTCGGGAGCAGTACCCCCTAACTTTTTTGTGCCCCACAAATTTTGTTGGGCCCAGAAAAGAAACTTTTGAACATATAATAAAAAGACAAATCTTGCCACCCTAAAATTGTATTTTCCTCCACAAACCTTAAAACCTGACTGCGGGCCTGTGTGGTGCTGTGACCTCGTCACAGAATGTCGTGATAGACTATTAATATTTTGTTTTCGGATATGTGCCTCATCAGAAACTAGCAATAAATTGATCACCTTGTGTGTTCACTGACACGATTCGCGCAATTACAAATGCAATTCTTGTCAAACTGATCTTCAGACAACCGAAAATATTAGTGCAATGCCGGGGAAAAGCTTAAAAAAAGATTTTTGAAGTGGAAGCGAACACACTCGAAAATAGCTATTCAGTGCAGGCTCTTGCAAAACTCTGTGCAATGCATTTTGAACTTGAAGCAAGATAAAGAAAATGGCGAATACACAATTCAGTTAAAAGTGGTAAGAATTCCTGTTTCTGTCCAGGGAACGAGTTTTTTCCTGTTGCAGATTCAGTGAGAAATTGTCATTACATTAAGGCTTAACCGTATTTCACAGCATTCTTAACTACGACCCACTGTCGCGTGACGTCATGGATTTCGCAGAGTATTTGCATGGTTCAAAAGGTTTTTCGAAGTTTTGAACAGTGTGTGTCGGGGATCTTCGTCACAGCATACCTGTGCGCAATACAATCAACCTAACGTATGGGAGTTCGCTATGAAAGTTCTTTTCTCTTCCTCATCTCTCCTGCGCTTTCTTTAGCCACTATTATTTTATGCTGGAGGGCAAGTCTAAAGCTTTTTTTACACAAGTATTTGCTTTCAAGGATTGTTTGGTGGGCAAACTTTACCAGAGTCTACATCGCCTAACAACAAAAACAGACTGCAATGTTAAATTAGCCATCTGTTACTCTGTCACACTCTATCGTGGTTATTCTACGGAAGATGCTATAGGCAAAAGATTACCTTGGAGGTGGATGATCTGGAGAAGCACGCCCTCTGACCGAAAATAGGGTTTCAGATTTGGGCCCAAGTTAGCCATAGTTTTTTGTCTTGCAAATGGGTTTGTTCCGTGACCATTTACTGTCTCTTACCTAATGCAAGACTCAGCCTTCTTCTTGACGTGAAAGTCGGGTTGACTTTTTATCAACTGTTAAGGGACAGAGAACGAAGGTGTTTCAATCACTCACCAAATTCGCTCGCGCAATAGTTGTCAACGACCGTCTCTTCTTCAAGAGGAGTGGCACACGGTGCGCATATATCGCCTGAAACGCAAAACCAGACCTGTTATGCTGCGGAAATCAATGGCAAGAATTCCATTAAACTTTGTATATTTGGGCGAAACTGATGCAAAGCATGTACGTTTTTTTGCAAACTAAGGATAATTGTTAAAAAATGCTGGCGTTGTCTCAAAAATCAGAAAAAAAGCGAATACTCGACAAGATATCCCAGGATTTGAGGTGAACAGCTACGGTGTGTGTAGAAGCTGTTTTCACTGAGGAAGCGCAGGGATTCGAGTATGGCTAAAACCCTACAGAAAAAAATTAATTAAAATTCTTTGGAAAGCTTTCAGATTGCTTTCCTGCAAAGTCACCAAACACGAAAACTTGAATGTTAGAGAGATAAATTCGATCCATAATATCTTTTGTGCTTGTAGTCTTTGTTTTTCATAGTATCAGAGTTAATGGGCATTGGTCAAGGTTTTAACCAGAAATGTATCACAAACTTCGTTTAAATGCAGGCCTGTAACCAGGGGGCGGACCCCCCCAGAAAATTTTGAGCTCCCCTTGGAAAATTTGTCGGAGATAATTTAAAACTATTGGACACAGTTTAGAAAATTTGGGCCCGTCTCAGAAAACTCTTCTCCCACCTGGCACCCCAAGCTGCTTGAAGGCCTGTAATGCAGTGTTAGAATCGATTTCGAATCCTCTTTAAATTTTTCTTTTTTGCCTATTGAAGAAAAAACTTTTCGAAAAGAAACATTGAGTTTCAAAAACATGCCAGAAACAAATTTTTTTTAGGGTGGCACGCATGGGCCACCATATGTTCAGATCCATACTTTTCACAGTCACACCTCACTTAATTGTTCATGCTTTTGCATAGTAAGTCAAACGAAAAATAAAAAGCAGAGAATGGATTCAAAAACGCGTTCGACTCCTAAATAATTTTCTTCCTCGTGTGCCTCGTCACATTACTACAACTATTGTCGCAATAAATGAGTTTTGCCGTCTGACCCAAACCACTCATAAGCCATGGACTGACGTTTGAGTTTCAACGTTTGATTTAATAACATTTTGAACTTTAACAAACTGTAAACTAGGAAACGCTCATATTCAAAGTAAACCTGATCAAGAAGAAGGTAAGCGGTGCAAATTTTAGCCCATCTAAAGAGTAGCACTTTAACGTTTGAAATAAAGTTTTGCAGACATCAAGGTTCGCAGGAATATCTGCTTGGAAAGAAGCAGGCTATTTGCAGCTATCAGGCCTGAATAGAATATACGTCGTTGTTTCATTCAATAGCTGACTGTCGCGCGTTGCCAGGACGGCTGGTCGCCCAGTTGCAGCTGGAAACACAATCCCAGTTTACGCTCGTAGCTGTCCCGAGGTCGAGACGCAGTTGTTCATACTGCAGGTCACAGTGTCAGACAGATGGGCACGCAACAATGATGCAACCTCGACGCGTGATACAATCACTGACTTCCTGGCTCGTAATTGCTTCGCACCGTGATTAGAGCACCAGTAGGCATTCTGCAGCGGATTGCGGGCTCGAGAATGCCACAGTAACAATACACTGTTGGCCGAAAAAGATGGTATCTGGCACTTCGCAGTCACCTGTGCACGGACTGGTAACGAACGTAGGCGAACACTAGTTGTAGACGATTTCTTTTAAAATTTGGCGCTTCATTGCAAGCGTTGCTTCAAAAAGTCTCACAATGGACAAGGAAATTACAAGGATCTTACTTCAATTAAGTGTACCTCTTCGTCAAAATCTATTTATCTTTTGAGGTGATGGTCTTTTCTATTGTAAACGTCGCGGTTTGTCAAAATAAAAATATTTTGTGCATTCGACACCTTTCGATTCAAGCATCAGGGATCCGATAGAATTGCGCTCAGAAACATTGAACTTGCAACGTTTAACCAGAAATTGTAACTTTTTTCTAGCTAGTTACTCTATTCAAATCCACAACAAAACCGGAAGTACAGCCGACATCCAAAATGGTACAAAGAGTTCTGTTTCAAAATGCGTGATCCACAGGATTTATGCCTAAAATTAGTCTTCACCCAGAGGTCAGTTAGATTTGGGTAGTAACTAATGGCATTGTTGGAGAGAAATTCTCCAAAAACCGAGAGTAAAATACGTTGTGTCGTTACAAATATATCATAGTATGTGCGCTGGCTTTAAATACTTCTTTTGTAGCTACGCTTATTTGTTACACCTAGTATGAATGTTAACTCTTGTCAGTTTTCTTTTGCTGGCACGTTTGTGTGTTCATTTTTTTGTTACTTTTTCGCTTTTCTTTTCTGTAGATTGATTTGGCCACTAAACGAACTGAAGTGCTATGTAATAAAGCCTTCTTGGCATGTGCATGACGCAGCTGGCAGCGGATCATTAGGCCTTCTTAGCTTACCCGCATCTCGCTTCATCTAATTCTAAAGCAAACGTCCACTCTTCACTCTGCTGCCCACGGTCAAGGCCCAAACAGTGTGGTCCGTAATCAGGAAATTTTCCAAACAGGGCGTTGTATATCAAAATCACATCGAAAACATACGTGACTAATCGATGAAGATAATCACGTTCCAAAGACTATCGGTATTAAAGCTCCACACTTGATTGTGATCTTGGTGAAAACAGGAAAATTTGAAAAAGCCTTGTGTACTGAAAGCGTCACACAACCCTAAGCCACAATTTGCCTCTCGGCGGTCATCAGCGCGGAACATGCGTCGTCGTCACGTATCGCCGTACGAGAGTTTGATTGTTGACCATTGTCAAATAGATTCACTAAACCCCGCCGCGTTAAGTCGCGATTGGCGCGTCGTCTGCGACGCCAACTCATCTTCAGTGCGAAGAACAAAGTGATGGCGAAGTTTTGTCTCCTTGTCACCTAGACAACTAGCTGCTACAGTGGGTATCTTTTGCTTCGACGCACCCTTTACGTTTTCCTATCATAGCGCAAACATCTGGTTATTCATTTCAGCAGCAGAAGGCTAGTAAAAACGTACCGGCGAGTTCGGGCGTGCTGGGCATCGGGCCGGCGTTGGTATCTATAATGAAGGCAAAAGAAAATAAAAGCTGTTAAGAATCAACAGAGACACAAGCTTTTTCTGAAAACGTGTACAGCAGAATGCAGAGCATGCGACTGGCAAAGACGGCATGCGAGGTGAGGAACATTTTGCAAACGGCATGCAAGGTTCGTAACGCATGACACCTGTGCCCGGAAGAACACACGAAGCGCAAACCAAGTCGCTGACCAGGCAGAACGTTTCAAAATGCTAATTCCTTCAGGTCAACTCCGCTTTAACTGCAGTATAGAGAAATAACCGTACGTTTTCTGAGCTTTCATTCGGAGATGGCCTGAGATAAAATTCTCCAGATAAAATAACCACAAAACGGAGGTAAATTCTAATGGCAAGCCTTCGTTTTTCATACATTTACATCACCTATGATTCACACTGTCCTGAACAACTTCCGAAAACAAACCTTCACAAAGAATGGAATTCTTGAGCTTTTAGCATTCAATAAGCTTGAATTAATTATTACTTTCTGTAAATGTCTGGTAAACGATTCCAATTTTGTAGAAAGAACCCTGAAGCGGTAAAAGAACAAGAAACCAATCTGTGGTCAACATTTGTCCAAAGCTGCATGCATGAGTAAATGCAATCGCAACCAGGCTAAAGTGTAAGTGAGCGGTTCGCAAACCCATACGTGAAATTTACTCTTAAGATTTGAGTTTCCAACGTCTACATCTTGCTGCAGAGAATCAAATAAATCTCAGCCTTACGAAGTACGCAAGCTTGTTCTGCGGAAAAAGCTGTCGTCTGTTTCTCGAATGCACTTGAAAATAAACGCATTTGTAAAACCTAATTACAGCGGCAGGGCTGCACAGATGAATACAACAAGCCCCCTTTTTGCTGATGCAATACACTAAACCGTGCACAGTGGAAGCAGCGTTTTTGGTAACAATAATTAAAATAGGGCGTTTCCCTTACAAGATATTTAAAGTGTGCTTCAAAATTCATTTTTTTTACAAAGACAACGCTTTTGTATTTTATGTCTTCCGTGTGCACTGATCTCACAACGTATTTTGAGTTCTCCTGCGGTGAACCATCATTAATAAATGGTTCCCAACGCTAAATCATCTTTCGGTCTCACAGCAATCCGATCACTTCTACTTTAATGTCACTATCTCGCAGCCACGCGAAAGAACCAAAATACTGTTTGCACCTGAGCAAGACCACGCTGCAACAAGCACACCAGCAACGAACGAAAGTCACGAATAATTTAAAATAAATCACTAATTTCTTAATGGTGCTGTAACAAGCGAACTAGCATACGACTTTATCCCACAAACGTTTTTTTTTTTCAATACGAATCGCCATTTTGTTGAAAATAAGATGAACAAAGTAAGACCGCAGGTGAAAGCAGTCTGTTGGTTGTAAACCAAGAAATTTTTGTTGAAAAATTTGTGGAATGTCAAGAACAAAAATATGCCTCGTTCGGAGTTTTTTCTTGATCTTCTCTCATATAAAAGTTCTCATTCCGAAAAACAGTGCAACATTTTTATATTTAAATCGCCTGTGCGATTCTAAGAAATTCAAAGTTCGTGGTAAGATTTTAAACTGTTGTTAGCCCATGCATTGCACAGCGACAAAAGCCGCGGGAGAAGTTTACAATACAGTCGTAAATCGGGCTACCTCAGTTTCTGCCAAGGAGCATTAAATTTACTCTGCTCCGAAAAAGATCGTTAAGCCGCCAATGAGAGCGCCGCCTATTTTCTCTTCCCTTCTATTTTCGATCAAATACTCTACGCTCAACGTTTGCCAAGCCGTTTAAAGTGACTGTTACAGTGCTAATAGCCCCAGGTGAGAGTAAACGTACTCCTGCAAGCAGCTGGTGTCCGAACTATCCCACGCGGCTATTTGCGCTCACTTCTGCGCTTGCATTGACGGGCGATTACTCATTAGCACGTCGCTAGCAAAAATCGCCAAACCCAGGCGGTCAATCAACGTTTCGTTCTAGTGGGACGACTCGGCAGGCGAGTTTATCTTCCGCATTCTTCCTTTCCTTTCCGCAAGCGAGTTGCCACGTCATAAAACTTCCAGCCGCTTTTTAAGGACATGTATGACCAGTACGTTTCTATTGTTTTAACAAAGGAAAACTACTGAATTTATTTATTTGGGATTAAAATATTCAACATTGCTTGTTTTGTTTTTCTATTCCCCCTGAACCTTTTCTTATTGCCATTCCACCTCAACCTACATATTTTAGTTTCGTTGAATAAGCGAAACTGTAATAAATGCGAAGGGAAAGAAAATGGCCGGAGAAAGTTTTGCGCCATTTAAGTGACGCAGACATACTGTAGTGTAGAATACCAAAAAATTCTTATTAATTTGACAAACGCAGTTGCTTAAAGCCTTCGTGGCAATACAGCTTGATTAAAAAGATATCTGACGTTTGAACAGTAAAAAGCATCTTAAGAAAGAGGGGTTTATGCAACATTAAAACCCTGGAACATCTTGTTTCGGAGTTACAGTGAAGTTCACAGGATATGTACTCCTATCATTCTCCACCTGGCAACATAGATCACTGTTTTCACAAACAAATGTCAGGCAAAGACGTTGAAAACAGTCAATAATCACATTGAAAACAGAATAAAAATTTCATCTGATTTCAAGCTTTACCTCATAAATTTTGTCACGACAAAACTTCGAAAATTTGCTGAGATAACCGATCCTTTATGTATTGCAATACAAGCTCTTCAATAATCCTCATACTAACATCAAAATTGTTCGTGCTTGCGCAGTTATATCACAGCACCCGCTCCGTTGCGTTTGTGATTAAACATAATTTGCACGCATTTCCTCTTGGGTTAGAGAGGTACAGGAGGGGAGGTGTCCACCTGATGCGTTGTGATTCTGAGAGAATTTTTACCAAAATTTCAGTCCACATAAGGAAAATTGCTGTGCTACGGTGAACCTGACCATCATGTAAAAGTAAAGAAGTTCATCTTTTTTTTGAAAACGAATTTACAAGAGCTGCCTCAGTAAGCAGAAAGAAGAAGAACAGCTTTAATAACCGAAAAAAATTCTCACTTGGCCTAGCATACCCCCAAGGGCGGTGAAGACGCAAAGTTCTATTGAATTTAAGCCGCTGCCACTAGCTAAAAATGCCTCTCTGGGTTTTCAATGAAATGTCTTATTGAAAACGCCTGGAATACAACGAAAACAGACGGAAAATGGAGGTTAAGGTCGACATTTTGAAGGGCGCCATGGAAATGTTTGCTTTTCATACTGTCTGGATGAAAAAAAACGGGCTCTTAACAGTTAACGAGCTGCCACGAAAGACGCCTGCCATTCAAATTACCGCGTAATTGGCCCTTATCGCCTCCAAGCTAACCACATTGAAACTACTACCAGTCAGAGAAGGAACGTTCCGGATATGCAACAAGACTGCGCACTCGAAATTAGGAGCACTTAATTCCGCAAATTGTGGCGCCGACATTGGCTTCCGCGGGCGTCAGCACGCGACTTCTGCCTTATACCCAATCACCAGGAGCGCCCCAACCGGCAAACATACAACATTCTGTTTCTCAAGTGGCAAAACACAGCAACAATTTTCCGAATTGTCTGTCCGGACAGACACCGGAAGAGATGCTCAATATTTCTTCAGCATAGTCAAGCACTTTCGTCGGCATTGCTTACACGGACGATGCCGATGGCGTCAACGCACGACAACAATTATACGCGATAGAAATGTCATGAACAGTTGAAATCGGCGCTTTCCGCAGAGCACTAGGTAGGCCTAATGCATCGATTTTTGCGCAGAACTCGGATAAGCCATGTCCATAAAACTTACTGCGCCTTGTGTTGTGCCTATCAACATTCTTTCGGATCGTTCCACTTGCAAAGCAACGTGTCAACCCGGGCTTGATCTGACACTGTTTGGCTATCAAGTTTTACCTTTTGCGATTTATTACATTCCACTGAGTGAAGGCCAAAATTGAGCATATTTAAAACCATCGGTCACTGTAGCGATTTGCAACACGTATACCGTGCTACTCAAATCATCGTTAGGCGGCAAACCGCTTTCTGCAGGCAGAGTGGCTTGCACCCCATGTCCCATTGTTACGCAACAAACGACGAGGAAAGAGCAGCCTGTTTTTTTAAGCTACCCCCAAACTACCTTCAGCCGATAAAATTTACATCTCTGAACTAAGATTTTCTTGCTTCTCATTGCCAACGATTGCTTTGTTAATGTACATCCCAAAAGTTTGGTCTTGTTTCTTCGTTCTCTGGTCGCTGAAGGCAGTTGCAGAGAGGAGTCACCTTTGCAAAGTTTTCTAATTACATCATCTTTTCATCTTAGGTCAACGTCAATAGCTCCAGAAAACGTGGAAAGTGTAAAGAGTTAGTTTTTACAAAGGTTTGTTGCTGATTTGCTGCGTTTCGTGCTTCTTTCCGGCACCGTTCAAGACACCAAATTTGACAAAACATTGCAGCTCGACTTGAAACGATCCGAACCAGTAACCCCTCGTGCGCGGCTTGCATCCCCGTGTTTACCGACAACAAAAAAGTCGAGGTTTTTCTGCGTAACTTTTACTCAATTGCGTCACGGACAGCACTCGAGCTTTCCGCCACGCCGGGTTTTAACTGAAAGACAATACTATTTGTTGCAAGTTCAGCTAACCGCTGAGTCAACAGCTCATTGCTGAACACTAACAAAGCTTCCGAAGATATGTTTCCTTAGAGTTTGACGATAAACAGTACCACTGCCGAAGTTCTCTTTGGAACCCTCTTTTTGGGTTTTCAAGCAATCAACTCGACCTCATTTAGTTCCGAAAGGTCAGGAATCTCAAGTCAGCTTCGTTTTCTAAGACAGCGACATTCCGGAGTTTTTCGTTTTGAAGGCGAGGAAAAAATGGGTACTATTCGTTGGCGGCGAGTAAGCGGTCTATATCTCGTCCCTTTTATGAAAGTGATTCAGACAAAGTCAAGCGAAAGAGTTGAACAACTCAAAAACAAACAAAAAAAGCTTGAATACCAGGTTGTGTAGTCAATTTAAACTTCAGGGAGACAATCGCACATCAGCATTCTTTTGGCAAAACGAAAAAGATCGATATCAGTTTTAAGCCTGCAATAATCACATTTTATCGGCGTGATCTTCTGTTGATCTGGCACAAGTTTGCGACAGCGAGTGTTTCGGAGACAGGGAAGTATGTTTCTTGGAAATGTCCTACGATTTGTAGCTGCGTTAAACTATTGATATTTTCTGTGTTTTCACGATTTCGTTTTGTTTTGTCAAGCTGTCACTGAACTGTATTACAAAAATGAACTAAAACGTACGCAAATTTCGAGTTGGCGCACGTATTTCCTCGAGGATACGTTTTCTCCTGTATAGTGATTGCAATTGTCATGTAAGCTGGTGACTTTTGTCTCAGTCACGAAAATGATGTCAAATAACGCCAAACTTCTGTTGTTGCCAGGCAACGTGCATGAAGTTGCCAGATGACTGTTAAAACTATCCAAGCTACGGCGACTGACGTGTACAATATTGAAGATGGTTAGGGTTTTTCCAACCGATAAACAAGCTCTTTAACGCGCAAATACCATCAACGCACAGAACCGTGTTATGAATTATGCCAAAACTATGTTATAACCAGCCATCGAAACGATGATGACTCACTTTTCCAAAAGGGCTGGCAAGCTCCAGCCCAGAATATAATAAACATATTGTTTTACCCTCAAACACATCCAGAATAGATTTGAAGAACAGGATTCTACAAAGTTTACCAACTTTCTGTACGACTTACAGCGGCAGAAAATTGGCACCCACAGACAAAAACAAATCTGTGTCACAGGCAGCACGTTACCAAAGTATCAGCAAATCAGCACCTGGCCTGATTCGAGCCAGAGCCTGCCGCATGCATTAATGGCAGCAGGAATCTTTGCACTGGTACTCTTCAGACGGTTTTGGCTGTCCGATGAAAATGCACACGCAAGCGTCTTTTTAAAGCTGGTCAGCCAGCCTTTTGAATCATTACCGGGAAATGCAATGCTCCAGCTGTCGGATTCCCGAGAAGTCATTCCAAGTGCGCAACGCCTGGATGCTTTGTTCGTTTTACATGCGGAAAGAACAAAGAGCACGTGCGTTTTATGATCAACCGGCTTACTCGTTTCATTGATTTTCTTGCGTTAGGGGCATTTTCATTGCGTTAACGCTCTGGTGCAATTTCCAGACGTCTGGAGCTCCTTTCAGAATTGCTTTCATGTCAAAGTTGACTTTCTACGGCAAAGGAATGTCGCTGAATTTCATTGCTGACTAAATGAAGTGCAAGAAGGTCTTTCTGGCGTAGTTGTTATTGCGTGAATAACTACGTAGCGAAAAATTGAAAACGGCATTAATTTACCGGGCCTTTTTCTTTCTTGTCGTTATCAATCTTCTTCCGCAAAGACCAACCGTTTTTTCATGCGTAACCACCTTGCACTGCAAAACCCATCAGCAGAAATGGCCCGAAATTCTCTGAGCTAACAAGTAATGAGGCTTTGCCAGCACTTCATTGGAAGCGTGACATTGGCATTGGACTTGCTTTAATTGGCTTGAAACTGCTTTGAAGTCACTTGGATCGTTAATAAACCGCTTTTTATGTAAAGACCACGCACGGACGATCTGGTTGTACACGATGTACAACGTCCCCCGCATTTTCAAATGGATCGTTAAAATTCCACAACATATACAGCTTTCATGAAACAACTCTTGTTTTTTGATCGAGTTTATCCATAAATCTGACGTTCGCTTATCAGGTGCATTTTTCAAAACGGCTCCAAAACATTGAAATTTTGATCGAGAGAGTAACCGAAGACATGGGTCGGTAACTATAATAAGATTTTCATATTGAATTTTGATTTTGTAGCAAATAACTTCATTAACTCTTAATGCTTTATTGCAAGTTTCTTTCTTGCCTTTCCTACTCTAATTTTACTTTTCTTGCTCTTACTCCAGTGGTTTCCAACCGGTGGGCCATGACCCAATGGTAGGACATGACGCTTTTTCCAGGGGACAGACAGAGCTTGGCATAAATCCGAACGAAAGCGTTATGAGATTTGGTATTGTGATGTCATTATCATCAAATAAGGTGCACAAATAGCAAAAAAACTCTACCTGAATGTTACGAGAATTGCTATGGCATAGCATTGCGATTGTTGTAGCACAGCAGATAATGCTAAGCTGAAGTTGTAGAAGTGTTAAATCTACGAGATTATAAGCTTTGGACCACCACCGATATCTTTCCTAGTTGAATGGGCCATGAGCAGAAAAAGGCTGGAAATCCCTGTTCTACTCACTCCAACTAGATCATTGGTTACAATGCGGCTTTGGACATTTTATGCAATTACAAACATCACTCGTATTCTAATGGCTCCGGCCTTATAGAAGGCTTAAATAGAAACGCATACAACATCTGACTTTGAACAGCATGGGTTGAAAGGGAGGCCGATGCTTCGCGTAAAACAGCAAATTTTGCGAATCGAAAAGTAACTTCGCTGCCGCTCACTGGCAAAGTGAACCGAGGCAAGGCAAGCAAAATAAATGGGAAGTGGTTGCTTTCCCAGTACACAGACGTCTGGTAGTACATACTCGCAAAGCGGAGTTCCGATGTTTACAACTGAACTTTTTCTTTATTTTACAGCGCGGTAGTTTGGTGTTTCTTAAGCGTTAAAGACTGAACTTGTGATTTGTGTATTAAACTTCTTTAAAAAGATATTGTTCAACTTAACCAAGGGTTTTGTTTTGTCAGTATATGCCACGTGTTCCAAAGGTGTATTTCATCAAAATTTTGTCATGCCGTTGGTTAACACGAAAGATGGTCTTCTGACAAAATAGCTTTTCACGAACGCGAATTTACGTTTGGATTTCCACTTAACACCAAAACCAGTTTCTACTTTTTCCACTTAAACAACAAAGCCAGTTTCCACTTAAAACAACAAGACCAGTTTCAACTTAAAACACCAAAACCAGCTTCCACTTGAACACCAAAGCCAGGCATTTTCTCGATTAAGAGCGTTCGTTTGTCAGAGACGCGTAGGGATAATTGCATGTGGTCGGCAAATAGCCTGATTTCAACAACTGGCATCCAGTAAAACCTGCTGAAACAAATTCACAGATTTTGGGATATCGAAACCATTAGCGTCTTACTTCAGGTGCCTTCATGTAAATAATAATTGCTGAGCGTGCCACGTGCCTGTACATGCACATCAGAGGGCTCAGGCAGACCAGGAGAACGTTCGGAGCGGTTCGTGAAAGTTAAGACGTTGTCTACACAGTGTTTTGAGATAAGGTCATCGAAATATCTGTTAGGCACAAGACGCCAGAAATTATCGAACAAGGTTGTACAGGCCCAGCCGCAAGTAGTTTGCGCGTTGCGGTTGGCTTTTCGTGATAGCGACGTTTCATCACTTAAAAGGTACGAAAGTGCAATTGTCGAAGACTTTTTACGATGGTCGTGTGCGGCATACCGAATTAAAGGCTTGAAACGCATTTGCAATACCTCAGAAGTGGTTAAGGGTGCTAATGGAATATTGATGCTTGCAACGCTTCTACAATGTCATTCACAGACCCCTTTTCGCTTGCCCGTCAAAGAACTTTTGGTATGCTGCAATTTTCTGCAAGTAGTTTTTCCGTGACAGAAGCACACAACGTTCGTGACGAAGAATTCCTGTTTATTTGATTAAAACAACTGAAGCACGTTTACAGCCTGCACTGCTGCCCAAAGACACGCGCAATTTCACGCCTGTGATGTTAAGAGTCAATCTCAATTAAAGGCGTTTTGCTGATATAAGCAGACCTATTGGAAAAGTCTCGACCAGCATGCCTCCTAAATCGCTATTGCTCTAGCGCAACCTATGTTTGAACGAGAATAGAACAAAATGAATTGAATCTGTTTCGTGTGACGTCATGCTGATTTTCTGCGCAATTGTGCGTTGGGAAGCAAGTTTTGAAGTGTGTAATGTGCGTTTGCTACCCTTCACATGGGTGTTTAACATCGAAATAAGTTGAGCACTTCAACTGCGCAAAGACCAAAATCTTGCTTAACCAAACAATAGCGTCCAGCAATCAAGGTTTTCATACTTTCAAGACGCAAGGACTTGCCAAATATTCCACCGATATTAATAATTATTTTGCAAGTCCAGGTTTTAAGGTGTTTTAGAGACCCATTTCGTGTCCATAGAATTGAAAATCGGGTCCGTAGAATCAGAGAAGTCGGGTCCCTACAGGTCCATACCGGGTTCCCAACATTTTCCTTAAAAAAAAACTGCCAAGTTACTTCAGCATTTTTTCCTCGTTGCAAGCAACCATATTACAGAATAAAAAATGTTTGACTTAATTATTGTGTATGGCTTCCGATCAGTGCGACAATGACAGCAAACACAAAAATATTTAGAAGCGTTTCCTGGGAAGAATGATTTGTCCCTTACTTGAGAACCATCTTGATATTCTGATGAGACCATCGACATAGGATCTTGAAAGCAAGTGTCCGTTTGCGTGGGACGTGACATACGGTTTCGTTTACTGGTATTTTTAAGGAAATTGAACATCTATTAATCCTCTGAAAACTGCGCCTTGTGCCGTCCAAAAACAAAAATTGAACCCGTGCAGAAGATTCGAAGATAAATGCTCCATCTTAGCATGATGCTCCGTCATCGGAAAAGCAGTCATGCGTTACGGCGAGGAGCAGGTCAGTAAGGCACATTTCACAGGAAAATATTTTCGCAGCCGGCCTGTTCACTGCATATAAGGAAAAAAGCGTGACTTTCAGCAGTAATGTACTGCTGAATGTGCACTGCAACGGCGTTCGCACAACGATCTCACTTTCGGCCCAGCCCCTTTCTCAAATGTGGCAACAGAGTAAATAAAACTTTGATCGGTCATTGTTTGGTATACGTTCGACTATTGCCAAGGTCAGCAGGTATTGAAATTCATACAAGTCAGGTACTGAAAGAACGTAGCCAGATTTTTGAGAAAAGAAACTGGAGCTAAATTTGTTCGTTGTCGTTTCTTGTTTAAACAGATTTCTTGTGAACGACATAAATGTTAATGGCACAAAACAGCGCACACTTGGCATCAGAAAAACTGGTGCAAGAGCCATCAAAAATCCACACTCTAAATTACGTTTCAGTAAGAAAAATCCGAATCTGAGGTCATGATGGACAATTAAGCGATGCATTATAATTTTTTTAACTCGTTTTGTGAGACCAAGTTGCTGCGTAATACGCGAAAACACAACGCAAACTCCATGCACTGCTTTGAATCCATGCAATCACTAACTCGAACGAAATCACCAAGCCTGAAAAGCACATCGTATGCTCTGAAGAGCTGCAAGCACTTTTGGCTAGCTATACTCTACCCGTTTAACAAACCAGGGCCTCGTCCTAGACCAGCGGTTTTCAACCTTTTCTGTACCTCGACCCATTATAGCAACCCACTATTACCCAACGAACCCCATCTAAAACTCGAATAAAGCAAATGTAACACAGCTGTGTGCATAAAATATCTCCTCGCGACCCTTCTAGAAATGGTTCACCAGCCCTGTGGGGTTCGTGACCCCTGGTTGAAAACCACTGTCCTACACAGACACGGCTGGAAGCAATGCCGCATCAAGGGAACGGAAAATATGGCCTTTCACCCAGATGAATTAGAAATAGGAATATTCCCTTCCCACATTCACTTCAGGTAAAAGTGGAATATCGGTAAACGAGGAAAAGAGCGAGTTGTCAATTGTTCTGAGCGGGTTGTCTAATGTCTTGGATTTTTTAAAATCATATTTTTGACAGGTTTGAGCTGATATGCAAAAAATATTTCAAATAAGACTTAAAAGCGAGACCGACGCCACCAATACCATTTCGTAAGGTGCAAGAGCAAGGTTTTGATGAATGCGGTCTTTGCAGCAAACCGAACCCTTTGTATAAAAAAATAGTCGAAACTGCCATGTTTGTTGCCCTAACCGTCAGCAGACACCTAGTTCAAAATGAATCAAGACTGAAAGAACTTCCAGCAACCAGCAGTGCTGGCAAAAACGCACGAGAAGTTGCGCTGAAAGTTCAACTTCTCCGACACCTGATTTTCACACTTTCCACTTACTTGACGGGGTTGGAGTCGGGTCCGTGACATTCGGGCTGATGTTGATGTTGATGCACGGATGCTCGTCGGTAAACTGACTGCAATTTAACATGGTGGGCCAGGAGAAGAAGTGATTCGTGAGCACAGGCAGGCAGTGCAGCCGCACAGATTCGCACAGCGCACGGCACGGCGGGATAGGCCCGCTAACCATTGACTCTTCTACTGACAAACAGACTGGTGCGAAGAGCGAGCAAAGGAAGGGTTGAAGGTGAGGGTGACACCTGCGACTCAGCAACGGTACGAAACTGACCGCCTGCTGTTGTACCTCGTCGACAGATTCGTGGTTTAGCAGGTTTGGCAAGATCATGCGAGTGTAGCCGACGCCGTGGCACAGTTTCAAACCAGCCGGGATGTTTACACACGTCGGAGGTTGTCGGACGAAAGCCGCGTTGTATGCGTTTCCACTGCACAACTGAAAGACGAATATCAGCAGGATCGAGAGTACTCCGCGAGGACCCCGTAACAAGGCACATCGCAACGACCGGACTTCGAGCGTCATCGTTCGGCGATGCTTAATCCTTTTTCACGAGGTCAGCTGGAACGCCACTGCCTCGCCAATGATCGGCTAAAAAACTTCAGCCTATCACACTGCAACAACAAAATCACAGCAGTGGGACTTTAAATCCACGCAATCGTCGAACGCAAACAAGCAACCATTCGCACTGTCAGTTCTTACACATCTATCTTACTGCATTTCTGCTTCTCCTAACAAATTCTCTGATACGGCACACCACGTTGAAATGTAAGTCACGTTAGTACCAAGTAGTTTTATAAGCTTGAGTTGGAAGCAGCTTGCCGGCCAGTTTTGCTTTTTTCAAAATGCCTGACGTTTAACTTTTTTCGCACGCGGCAGCGGTGATCAATGAGGCAGCGCGCACCACAAGGTGTCAGCTTTGAAACACAAGGAAAACATCAAGGGTATGTGTAGAGAGAAAGTTTCCTGCTGTAGAGAAACTACCAGCGCTAAGAAAATCCGTTTTCACTAAACTTGACTGACAACAGTTAAATAGAATGTCTAATGTCACGCCAAGCATATCTTGCAATAACCGGTTTTCAAATTCACAATGCGGTAGACATAACTTAATTCTTTAATGTCATTCTTCGTTGAGACTTCCTGTCATATCGCAAGTTTCCCCGCCAGTCATGGAATATATGGGTTAATGAGGCAACTATCAAGCTTTTGTTTGATTTCCCAAGACGTTTTTGCGTGTACAAAACAAACAGAACAAATTAACAAAACAAATTAACCAAGATATATACACCGTGCAACCGTGCGCGTGTGCTTAGTTCAGCATCACGACTCAGCAAAAACGACTAAAGGCAACTTCGTTCTCCCCTTCGACTCCGTTCTCCTCGTCGTTCTCCCCTACAGCATGTACTGTATTAACTTGGTCTGCTACGACGATAAAGCAAGATGGTTTAGCTTGTGTTTTCCTTTTCAGCAGTAATTGAAACGTTTCTAGAGGAACGAAAGAAATCTACTTTCATTTTCCTTTTCTTCTGTTCATAAGTGCTGGTTTGTGTTGACACTCGCTGCAAACACCTTCCACAAAAACTTCTGGCCGTCTCCGTTCAAGAAACCGCACTTTCGAGTTAGTTTTTTTTATTGCTATCGACACGTTGGTCGAAGCCCACTTCATAGGGTTTTATTAACATTCTGTCACGAGTTTTTGCAACGAAGCTAGACTATAAGTGGCTGCGACGCAGTGATCAAAACAACGCCTTATTCGAACCGCAATTAATTCGACACAAATCCAAATGCCTTCGTCAAAGCGATTTTGTAATCGGAAGGCGAAATTGGTTCAAGGGGTCATTCAAAAGGAAATTCGGCCATTCGCTTGCCTCATCCCGTCTGTACGACTGTAATTAAAACTTGGGCGTAATAATTGGAAATGTCATGCTTCACCCTTTGCGTATCAAGCTACTTTGTAATAAGGATTCGATTAGCGGGCATTTAAAGAATGTCATGCACTGTCATCACCTGCACCTGATCAAATACCATTCAAGGCGCACCCTTCAGCACGTCACAATTGTTATGTTGCGACACAATCGTTCATGATGAGATTTTGAATTTCTCTGTTGGCTTTTTCTCAATCGTGAAGTAACAAAATACATAGTATTCAGTAAAAGAAACTGCTTGTAAGATTTGATCTTTCCGCAGGGCTAGGACTCCTGGAAGCTAAAGTAAAAACAAGGTGTTGCGTCATCTGTCAAAACGGTACTTCACAAACGCGTAAGAATATCGCCAGGACATTTGACAAAGAGGTGATGTTTTAGCGAAGCTTTTGACTCAACCCTGTATGAATTTAATGATATATTACACACAAACAGACATAAAGCTAAGGGGGAAATGAATCCCCACTTGACGAAATACACATTTCTCCGAAGTCTTACTCTTAACATTACACAAACAATTCTTATTCAGCTTTTGCAGAACAAGCCATTTAGCCCAATCTTGCTATTACCGCCCACATCAAACACCCTTCACATCGTTAACTTCCTGCTGTGACGATTTTTGATAGTCTAAGTTGTAAACTACTTTGCAGCACTCAGCAGTATGTGTTATTTTCATTTCTTGCCCCACTCCTTTTCTTAGTTTGCGGTGGATCCCTACAGTAAACTCAGCAATGATCAATCCGCCCCACCAGCCGAAATGATTGTTTAGAGCAAGGGTGGGCAAATAGCGTCCCGCGGGCCAAATGTGGCCCGCGACAGCGTTTTCAGTGGCCCGCAGAAGCATTCAAGAAATCTTCAAATCTGAAATTTCCTCCAACTTCTTATAGTACATATTAGTACTGAGGCTATAAACCGATACTGGCTTCTACTCCCACAAGAAGGTACGGCCCTCCGCTACATGCGGCCTTCTCAAAGTGGCTCCCGAGCAAATATAATCGCCCACCCCTGGTTTAGAGGATTTTTTCCTCAATTCTTGTCTTGCAAATGCGCTGTGGTAGTGCGTCTGCCAGGTCTCGAATCTTTGAAATGTCTCGTTGTTAAATAGTTAGCAAGTTTATTGTTATCAATGTTTTTTCAGTGGACATTCTAAGATTGATATTACTTTTATGTCAGTAGTTTTCAATGTCCCAAGTCGTGCAGTGGAATAAATTGCCTCAATTTTCTTTCAGCACAAATTCCAACCGTGGATAATACCAGACTCGCGCCAATTATGCTATTATTTTCAATAATTTACTAATGTTTCAGGATTGTCTGGCGTAAAGCTATGTTCTAGACTAGATTTAGGGCAAAGTTCAATTGAACATCCGTCTGTCGTCGCTGGTCAAGGACGTTTGGCTTTATTCTGCCATCTTTAACTGGTGACCATCGTTAGACAGAAGAGAATCTTTGGCATGCGGCGATGCGGCTTGACTTGGTTGCCATGGCTGCACCACTGGCAATGTACCCGCCGCTGAAAAGCGGAACGCATATTGTCTGGCGAAGGCTTCAGTTGCGGTTGTGGGAGAGAAATATTTCAAAATACTTCACTGACGCGATATTAAACTTTTCCCGTTTATCGACAAAGTAAATCTGTCAGTCTTGCAAAGTCGCGAAAGAAGCAAGGACGCTAAACAAAAACAATGATTTAAATGAAATTGCGTGAAGCAGCTGAAAAAACAACAGTTTTTCCTGACGATGCAAATAGTCGCTTTCCGAAACGCTTATAAGAATTTCATGAAAATCTTTGGTTTTTACTTGTTTGTTGCTTTTTCCATCAGTTTGCTTAATCGAGGCAGTAATTCTTGACGCAGACAGCAGATCGTCAATCATTTCAGAATCTTAAGAAGACATTGAACCAAATTTTAATCGCTCTATGTTTGCTGACCAGGTAACCTCGATGGACCATCGTTTGCACTCAAAACCAGTAGACTTTTTTTTACCTGGACGTTTGCAAGCAGCAATAAGAACACTTTTTCTGTGTAGCCATTACAGCAAAGAAAAAACATAAGAAAAAGCACGAGAGTGGGAAACAGAAGAAGCATTTTTGAATGTAGTGGCATTGACTAAAAATTTATTACCGCGTTAAAAGCGTTGATAGATGCTCAGCGTAGCATCTCTAAGAACAACGTGAACAGTGTCCTTACATACAGGACCAGAGTTGAGTCATATCGTATTTACACGTAGAAGAAACCTGCAATGAGTGTCACTGCACGCTGTACTCAGTAGAGCAGCAAATTCACGTGCACTAAAGAACATCGACACAAATTCGTATGAAATCGCTTTTCCAACAATATGCTCTGTAATGTGCAATGAAAAAAACAATCTTTCAGGTTTTAAGATAATTCAGCCAAGACGAGGCACAGCAAACAGTTTGCGAAATCGTGTCTCAATATTCGTTGTGCGATCCGATCACATCATTTGTTTATTTTTGGTGCTGTTGGAAAAGGGCTGTTGCGATTGTTTGTTTACGAGCTGGCACTGCATTTTGCTTGTTTCGTCATAAAACAAAAAACGAAAAGCAAAACCGATCCCTTTGCGTTGAGGACAAGGACGTCTCCACGTGAGCACCAATGTTCACCAGGATGCTAACAAACGTCATGTTTGTTTTCATGTTGCTTGGACACGAATGCGCGCCAACAAGAGCGATTTCACTGAACATTCGCTTCCGATTTAGACAAACAAAGTGTGGGGGTGAAAATTGTTTAACGTCTGAAATAATATGCTTAAAGGCTGGAAGCCTGTTCTGGCGATAGCAGGAGAAGAGGTCGCAAAACGACGGCTTCTATTTGGCCAACGGCAGAGTGATAACCCAGACAACAAAGACTCCAACATTTTTTCGGATAATATGAGCGTGATAGAGCATTCGCAGGAGCGTGGAGCTGTCGCTGTTGAACTCGCCAGACATGCGCAACCGCCACCTTCGAAGATATCTCCATGGTAACAAACGCCGTCGTAAAGGAAATAACCATACCGTTGTTAAAGCGCACAAGCAATGATTTTCCGCCAATATTGATTTGTGACAAAAAATGAATAACCGCAAGGATTCTTGAAGTACATCAGAATCCGGTCAATATATTTTACCCTTTTTTTCCAAAACTTATCGAAAATTCTGAAACTTTTTGTGACACTGGTAACGCCGCGAAGTGGACCTCAACAAAAACAATGCTTTATTGCAGGACCGCAATCAGGCCAATATTTTCGGAGGACAGAACAATACATTCATGGCAGACACATATGTTATGAAAAATGCAAAAATCTAAACATTTTAACAATCTTTTAAAGCACTGGTAAATTCCGTGGAGACTACTTCCGAGATTGCACCGAAATACCTTTGTTCGCTTTAAGTGTCGGTTAGCTGTAAAAAAAGAAAGCGGTTACTGAAAATGTCAGAGCAAGACCAAAAACGGTGGGCGTAGAAAAATAGATTTTTTGATTGAGAAGGCAGATGGTGGCAGCTATAAAATTGAATTCCTCATATAACCTGGTTTCGGACAAATCCCAACTCAACCTGCCCTTTATAAGAACATGAGGATGGTGACATACGAAAAATTTGAACATACCCAAAATTATGAACAATGACTCGCCGCGAAAAAATAGTGTTTAATTACTCCTTGAAATTTGAAAACATTGCTTGAAAATATTGCTTAGTAGCAAAGCTAAAATGCGCATACTTATTCCGACTTGGAAAATCAAAAGGTGAACAGTTAGGGAAAGCACCGTTTCACCAACACAACGTAAGGTTAACGACAATGCAGTGTGACGTTCTCACCTCTATTTAGAATTGATTTACCAGCTGTGACAGCCTGTGGATAACTAGTTCCCCATTGGCATGGCTTCCCAAGGCGGCTTAAATGTTCTTTCGTTTGTAAATGAAAAAGACAATAAAGCAGTTGGACTTTCGCTTTCCAGCACCCATGTTTTTAGCGGTTATCGCCATTTCAGATTTTCGCAGAGCGCAACCTGCGACCAACGCCGTACGCGATGATAACTGAACAGGAATCACTCATCGCAGTCGCTTCCCCGCTGCGCGTCTATCATCGGGTCAGCCAGGCTAAACAAAACAGCCCGAGCTCGGGCAACTTAATCCCTGGCACGCTACACGTCTCTTCGGGCACTTAACCCTGATTAGACTCGGCTAATTAGGATTCAATCGCCCAACGAGTGCGTAGCCCTGCGCTGCCTAATGCGTTCAGGCGTTTCACGTTCGCAGCAACAAGCAGTTTAAGAAATGAAATGCGTCAAAAATGCTCTGCTGTTACATAAACAATTTGCGCTCAGCGTGTCCAAATGACCAAACTCCTTCATTGGATTCAATTACTACTGAGGTGCAATAATTAGCTCCCGGTTGCCTGAAAACGTTTGCAGGGTTTGCACTCAAGTACAATTTGCTACGCGCCAGGCACATCATTTCGCTAGAAATTTCAGTCTACGTTGTCTGGTGGGGAAAAGTCACTGTCATACAAAAAAAGTTTGAACGTATTGAACGATTAACCAATTTTCCTCCAAATGTGTGACTTCACCAAGGTTTCCAATCTGCCATGCATTGAACAGTCAGGCGTGTAGCACCAGGGCAAAGGTTTTGCATTGCCCCACAAAATTTTTCTGCCTCCACTCAGGGTTGTTTTCACAACTTGATATTAATGTTGTTTAAATGTTGTCTTACGTACGTAAAAGCTTAAAGTTGGTGAAACGTGCACTTGTTCATTGCGAGGTCACAATCGCACGTTTAACGCACAGCGTAAGTCGTTTTGATCTGTCAGTGTATTAAAATAATGAACAAAATATGAAGATAAAACGTAAGGTTTGTCTCCATGGTGTCATGATAAACTTGTTTAATTGGTGAATCAGGTAGCAATAGATTTCAAAAGTACGTCTTCATCTGCTGATCTGTCCTGCGATGTAATTTTTAAAATTTATCTTCACCGATAGAAACCGTCACAACATACTTCTTGATAGGTGGCAATGTTTTGACTTAAGTCTGGACTATGCAAAAATCATTCCCATAGACTTGATCAAGCAACACAAATCCAGGTAAGTTTTTTTCTGTCAAAGCTGCAAGTGAAGACCAGCTTAGTGCTAAAAGCAACCAGACCGAAACGGATAATGAGAAACTCATGCTGCCCGTTTTAACCCTTTCCTAAATGTTTACACATGGAATTAGAGTGACGCCCGGAGATAATTAATGAGCAGCGCGAAAAACAAGTAACAAACGGGGCAACTCTCACAAACCACCCACATGCAACTTTAGTTTTAAGACTGTTAAAGCTCGTTGTGTCTTAATCCTGGTAAGACAATCGTTCGCGTAGATAAAACTGTCTTTCGAAATGAAACTCTCTCTGCACGGTTGTCTTTCAAAACAAACCCATTAGAGTAGACGATGTGAATTGCAAGCATAATAAATGAGCGCTTTTTCTGCTGCATCTTCCATCCTGCTCCATGTTTTCTGTCAGTTGTACATCAGTGTAGATCAATTAAATACGCTAATACGCTCCTATTTTTAATACCCGCGACATTTCAACCGCCTTGTCAACCTCGTCAAACTAGTTATGCGGTCAACTGGTTAGGTTTCTGCGTTCTGTTCATCATAATGAAAATAGGAATGACTGTGTACTTTCGGAAAGATAAATGCCCAAAGCGTTTTCAAAATCTTCACTTGGCATGACGCGCAGTTTATGGGCTAAGTAACCCTATACCCCCAATATCTGTTGGGTCACCAGGAAAATAAGAGGTTTCCGACAGAAACACTGATTACCTTTCCAAGAGATTTATTGACATGTATGCTATGCCGCGTTTCGTTAAATAGCAACAGATTGATTTCTGACAATGCTGCATATTAATCATTCAGTCAAGGAGAGGGACCAACTGCATAAATTGAAAATAGCGATGCTACGCAGACATCCTGATCGTATTCACATAACCAGTGCGTATTTTCTCCATCCACCTCAATCGCGTTGATTATACAACCCGAAGATCTTCCGGATTCTTGCATTACGTCATATGCGCTGTGTCCCTCCACACCTTTTCGTGCTCGCGCAAATGGTACCAGGACGCCATAACATATTCTTATGCTTTTTCGATTGAGCCTCGCGATGACGATTGCAAGAGACTGTAGTTCATAAACGACCTGCCTCACAAGTCACAGCAACGTATATTTATGAGAGAAGTGCAGCAGTTTGCCGTGACGTTGAAGATTGAGGTCCACCCTGGCCTCGGTCGGAAGCTTTTTGTTGTTTCCTTGATCCGAAACGTACCAAGCAGGCAAGATAAAAAGGATTTTTCTTCGACGTTCGTCTGATACGCTACGGTGCAGAGCTTCACGGCCGCTTTTGCAAATAACTTACACCTTTTTTTAGTCAATTCGATTAATTCGGTTTGGAAACGAAGCCCGTCTCACATTCCTAACATTTGCATTTTCTGCAAAACACTGTCCAGCATGTCTTTGACACAAGATCGCTGGAGAGGTACCTTACATATCGCAATCTCTACGATCCCGGGCCGATAGTTTTTGCAAAATAATAAAGAAAGGTACGGGTGGCATGAATGTTGTTGTTGTATCACATCCGCTATGACCTGTGCTTGAGTCCGAAGTGGTGGTTTCCGCTGAAAGAGAATCATTCTTTCTTTTGTCCGAAAAAAGAGCAATCGACTCGTGAAAAGTCACGACGTGCCTGTATTCAAAAAACGCCCGGTGGCTCCAGTAAGTACAGCGCATCTTATTACATCGCACTTCTTACAATCCTTCGTAATCATGCAAAAGGAAGTTTGACCTGGTAGTTAACTGAGTTCTTGTAATTTCTGAAGGAAATTAGTGTAATTGATGCCGACTTTGATCGTTACAGGCAAAAACTGGTGGAGGTCTAGGCTGCAGGATGTGATATGACATGTGCTGGAACGGAAAGAACGTATCCGAACAGTTAATAACTGGTACAGCATTTGTGGTGATTTTCGGAACTTCTGATGATTTTGAAAAGTGCTTTTTTAAAGCGTTATACTTTACAAAGATACATCTCGAGCAAATATATTCTAGCGTGATGATTCACGGATCTTTACTATCCGCACCTCTTGTTTCAGGATGAAGTCAGTTTGGCATCAGGGGTGACATTTTGCCAGTAACAGACCGAGGGGGACACTCTGCCAACGTTTTGCAACTCGGTTTTAATCGTTCGACCAGAGCTTGTATCAGTACATGACAATAAAACCATGGATAAGGTGGTGACAAGCACTAACCATAGCGAAAATCTGGGTCGTTTGACTTTTGCAAGGTTTTACAAGCTCTTTCTCGTGAACGCTGCGTCTTGCTCTCACGAAAGTTTAATCGCTCATGTTTCAGGTTTCTAGATGGTTTAAGAAACAAACAGCCTTTTCTTGATTTAAACTGTAGTCCGAGTTCAAAGGTTGAGCATATCGCAGAATTTTACATGCACCGCTACTGTAGATGACTATACTAGGCGTAAGCACAGAGAAATGAAGTTTTGCAACTACAGGAGGCAGAAACGGTTGCATGATGAATGCTCTTCAACGCTGTGTAAAACTGTTTGTGTGTAATAAAGAGAGAAACGAGTTTATGATGAGCATTTAAGAAGAATCTTTGCAACTTTAATAAAAACCTAGGCTTTTTAGACAACAAGATTCTTCATACCGAATTTGCCTTGATAATGACTTGTATTTTACTGTGCGAAGTACGACTTTTTTGCTCCATTAAACGTGTTCAGTGCGTTACGTCACGCTTGGATGAGCGCAATTTTCGACAAAACACAAGCGAATTCTAAGTAGTTACTGCAGTTTCAAATATTCAATGTTTCATAACCTTACATTACTGGTATTTTGTTGGGAACGACGGTTTAAGAAAACTCGACGTTTCCGTAAAGAAGACACTTTGCTTCGCTGCGATAGTCGAATGTCTTTCCGAACACTGAAAAACGCTATAATTGTCATATTTGACCGAATACGAAACAGGAAGCGGCAACGCCACATTAATAAGGGTTCACATTTACCTCAAAGTCGAAATAGGGCCAGAGTCATTGCGACCTACTCAACATAGTTGCGACACGTCGCACAACCTGTCGTCTGAATTTCTTTGATTAAATTAAACCCATGACTTTAACTCGCTTGACGTCATCAAACCGCATTACGCAAGAAAGCCCTCCTCGGGCGTGACGATGTTGTGCTGAAGGCGACGGCTAAGAAAGCAAGTGGATATAATTAACTTACAGCAGCAGAATGCAACGGTAACTGAAAAACATCGAGGCACTGACCTTGAACTCTAGACCTGTATGCAAGACAACAGAGGCCACAGAAATTACAGTAACATGCGCAAAAAGAAAACCTTGGTTGTTTTGAAGGTGTGCGGCAATAACTGCATTTGTACTTTTCACGTTAGATACCGCTTTTAACAACGAATTGAGCAGCACCACAAGTAGCATTTCACCTACCAACAGGGTTAACTCGTAAATGAGGTCGAGACTGATTACACTTCAGGCCGAAGCCACGGGGGGCATTCAGGGTCAGTGCCCCCAAATTTAGTTGTGTCCCAAAATTGTTGTTTCAAACATATAATAAAAATAAAAATATTGTCCCCAAAAATCAATTTTGACACCTCGAACCTTAAAACCTGGCAACAGGCCTGTTGGACATTCCGTTACATTTTCAACCTTCCCCTTGCAACAAATTGCAAACTTGTCAGGGGTCAGCAATGCGACAAACAGTTGATCCTCGTAGCTATGTTGCTTATTATCTATATTTTTACGGAAGGCAAACTTTGTAAAGAAAAGCTTACGGCAGGGTGGGCAACCTTTTCGCTATTACCGGTCGCATTACCTTCATTTTTATAATTTACGGTCGCCAGAGAGTTCAAGATATTTTTATTTTTTGCATTGTTTCTGTTCTGCTTCCACACGTCTGTATGGTCATCTTACTACTAAGTATCCTCGTACAGCAGACAAAATAGTTTTAAACATTGCAATTTTGCTTAAATAAGTTTTAATTAATGCAAAAAACGTATTTATTTAAAATAATATGTGCACGGCCGCATGCGGCCGAGCGCTCTGGCTTAAGGCAATGCCACAACTGTAGAAAAAATGAATCGCAAACGCCCGTTGCGCACCGCGCTGCTTTTCAGCAGGTGCGTTCAATTTCCACCTCTTCCAACCTGCTTGGGTGCCACGAATCTAGTGCGTAAACTTTGAGGTTGACGAAAGCACATCACGCAGTTACTCAAAACCCGAGAGCAAACTATTGACCTAACTTTCTAACCTAATTAATCAGGTGAAAGATTTTATGCACATCGTTCTCGGGTGATAGTTTATCGCTGTCTAGTTGAAAGCAAGACGTAATAAATTATGATGGAATAAATAAAACGTTTGCAGTGTCCATGTTAAACAGCGTAACTAAGAGCTCACAACCACGCTAAATCAAAGGAGCATTTAATTTTTTCTTTATTTTCAGATTTCTTACAAATCGCATATCTCATGTAAAGTAAAAAATAAACAATCATTTAGTGAGCATCAATCGACCGGGATCACGTGCCACGTCTCAACTTTGACCTGGTCACGCATGGCCCGTTTCGGTAACATACACGAAAACGATTAGCTGAGGAAGACTGTATTGTCTTAGTTACTTTATTTCAGCTGATTCACTGACACCAGCATCTAGCAACTATTCACACAGAAGCACAAGTGGCGGGAATTATGCATGACTTCAGCTGTAACCTTGTCCCGAAATAATGCACGCTAACCAAAGCAAAATATTTTCATCTTTTGGCTCTGCTTGCTAAATAGAGTTGCAGGCTGTTGTGTGAGAAGTTGCTGCATGCATTTCCAAAGCAATGAATGTGCAGACACTTTGATCTGAGCACGAGGTGATTCAGCAGTCCAACGACAAGCTCTACTGCACAGCTGGACGTCTATGGCTGCAGTCAGTGGAAACTCAGCTGCATTCAGTGATGGCAATATCATCAAAGTCGATGTCACCGTGTTTAAGATGAGCAGCACAGGCTGACACTAATAAAACGGAGACTAGAAAGGTAGGACCAGTAATAACGGTATGCTTGAATTTTATAAGGATTTTTTGTGATTTCGGCAACGAAGATGAAAAAAAATGTTTGAATGGAAAAATATTGTTTCAGTAGAAGAAGAATGATGAAGATTTACTGAAATTCAGCGTTGGCAAAGGTTGAGCCTGCTTAATCGCACTTTATGTCAAGATATCTGAGAACAACAAACAGACGAACAGATTCATCCACAGTGACCTTCACACTTAGCGGTCAGAAACCAACCCTGCAATGATCAGAGAAACACATTTTTCCCGCCTACAATGTTATAGGGCAACCGATATCCTTTCGAGGTCTACGTTCTTGTGCTGCAGGCTGAGTTCAAATATTTGGTCTCGACACCTTTGTTTGAGAGCTTTATCAGAGCCCCCCCAACCAGCGATAAACATGGCATGTGCTACTCCAGCGCTGCGAAATGAGCGTGGTTTTCTCATCTATTAGCAATTACTTTTGTACTGCCTTAGTAGATCGCTCATTTTTCAAACGTTATTCACGCCAAAACATGATTGAACGCTTTCTCGAAAGTGTTTGCATTGGATCTCAGCAGATGATAACCACCATTGGCAAACGCACCCAACGCCAGTCATTTTCTTTTAACTGAGGTTTCTCAACACCTGAACATGCTTTCAGCGTTGTATTCAAAGCGGTTCAATCAAAACTCAAAGGCGTGTAAAATGTAGGATCTTCTCTTGGGGAGTTGGCGTGGGAGGAAAGATTACTGTAGCATGACTTATTCAGGTAGAAAAATTAAAAAGAACATCTACTTGGTTTTTGGATGCAAAAACTGACAAAATTGTTCAACAGGTGAGCAATTTAAAGATTTCTATGAACAGATTTTGTAGGCAACACAATCGCTTGCGAGGGGAAACGTTTTGACCCAACGTATCCACTTTTGAGCCAAAAATGTCCAGGGTAAATCATATCGAAACAATTTTTCCAGCTTTTTCACATTTTTTCATGGAAATACGACTAAAAAGTTTCCATACGATACACTTTTGCCCAACTTTTCATATGTTAACCCAAGCTCTGCGTAAAATAGCCAGTTGCTGAACCATTTTCAAATAAATTTGTAGTATATTTCAAGTTTTTAACAAGAGGATCACGAACTTGTCCTCGACTTTCCTCATTTTTTGATTGATTCTACTAGATTTTGCAAAAACAAGTTGGCTGCAGGGTGACAACCCCTCGCCTTCTGCGGCATTGGTCACCATCGCCAAGCGAACATAGCGAGGTTTTGGCATCGGTTGTCCAACTAAAAAAAACAACATAATACGTGGTCTCTTTAGCAGCAGATTGTATCACTAGTTGATGTTTTACTGTCAGAATTTCTCAAACAAAGAGTAAAAACAATATATTGTAAACTTAAGCGAGTTTTTGAATTTAGCGAAAAATTTCGCATCAAATTGTTGAAGGGAAAAAAGCTATGGTTAAGAAAAGTAATGCTGATGACTTTTCCTGCGTGAATTCTTGATCTCATCATTAAATTCCCCCTATATACAGACTTTTTCTGCATAGACTCTTGATTTCAACATATACATTAAAGTTTTGAATGTTTGGATGTCAGTTTTTGACAAAAAATTCAATCTTCATTTTCGTGATGATGTAACTGCGTTTTACAGATTTTAACACGCAAACAACTTAAATGTTGCTGTTTGTGACTCTCGCCTGTCATTCGTGAGACAAAGCTTAAGCAAACTTGGCAAAAGGAGCTAATGTGAATTTTTTTTTTCACTTTTTTCAATTTTTTTTCAATTTCAAATTTTTTGAAATTTTTAACAAATTCCATTTTCACGCAAATGAAATTTTTCACTTTTTTGTGCTGTGAGTTCGTGCAACGATTCCAGCAGCTTAGGTCTCTCAGCAAAGAAAGCAGTTTCAAACTGCAACTTCCTTACATTTGACGTAGGCATAACGAAAGCTCCAAATGCTGCAGAGCAAGGCTGCTGTGTTGCTGCATTTGCAAACAGTCGTTTCAACACAAACTGTTTTTCAGTGGTTTCAACTTTACAAGGAGATTAACTTCAGTGCACAGGCCTACCACGCTTATACGAATCGCTTGACTTTTTGAGATTATCCGGTATTTTCCAGGATAACACTAATTTTGTACCTGGTTGTTGTAAAGTCTGCTTAGGCGTGTTGCTTTGCTGTAGCACCGTGCATGCAAGTTGATTTTTTGTACGCTGCTAGGTTTTTCATTGACCAAATCGATGTAAATTAATGGTGTCAAAGTTCATGATTGCAGCAATATCTGCACTCAGCTTAATTCCAGTAATTGAAAGACCTGCCAAGCCTTCACCCAGGCTGAATTGCAGCATTCCAGTCACTCATTCAGGATTCCGGTCATTGTGTGAGATATTCAATGCATTGCTTTCGAGTATGTCTTTTGCTGAATGAAGGCATATCTGTGCAAATTTTATGAAAATGCTTCGAAAATTTTATGAAAATGCCGGTGTGACTTATAAAAATTAAGATCATTAAGTTTTGATTAGATTACAGCTATAGAAAACTTTTAGACAAGGTAATTACGGTGAAAAGTTGAAGGCATTCTAACTGTAGCTAGAATTGCTTCTGTAGCAGAAAGCACAACCCTCATTTGTTTGGGAAAAGATGGACAGATCTTTACTTGCGAGGTCATTCAGCAGTTTCTATGATTCAATTCTTGCAAAATCTGCGTAGCGTAAAGTTGACGATTAATCCTCAACTCGTTTTCAAATCAGGCAAATAAAACAGATATTACGAACTGTGATTTGCAACACAACACGCTTTCTACATTGCACAAAATTACATTAGTCCATAAGCTACAACAACGCAACAACCAAATAATTTAAAGAACTTCTACCAGCTAGACGCTTCTAGAAACAACTGTTTTCATCGCCAGCAGAGATTACTGGTTTTTAAACGACTATGCAGGACTTCTTAGTTCCACTCGGTTTCAAACACCAGACTATTCCTTGAGAAACTGCTTTCTGAGTGGCTTTATGGTAGAAAACAACATAGTGATATTAAACTTTGACAAACAGATTGCAAAAAAATGTTGTCAATTTAAAACAAAGAAAAATTTGTTCAATGGCATTATATTTTGTGCCCTGCACTTGGTAGCTTTCCAAAACGTTACTGATCACATCGAAATTGTACTAGTGAACAAAAAAGTTTATTTTTTCGGTGAACAGTAGTTTCTTGAGTTATTGCAAAAATGCATTTGCTTTGGAGTGACAAACCTTTATCTGTACAGAGCTTCTCTCTCACACCTGTAGAACAGGCTGTGGAGAAGGATTTGCACGCGACCATGTCTCGAGCAATTTCTCCATTCTCTATCCCAGTGGTTTTTCGTGGTTTTCAACCTTTTGGTACCGCGACCCATTATAGCAACCCGCTATAATCCAACGACCCCCAGCTAAAGCTCATATAAAGCAAATGTAACACAGCTGTGGACTTGAAATATCTGCTCGCTGACCCCAGGTTGAAAAGCACTACTCTACCCACAGCCTTTTCAACAGGCTGACTTTTCGTCTCAGCGAAAGTCAAGTTTTTTACAAATGTTCATGGGACAGAACAAAGCAACAACCTAAAAAAGATTTTTGTTTCACAGAAACTGCAGACCTTTGAGTGTGTTATAGTTCTACGCTGTCAAGTCAATTTTGGTTTCGAAAAGTTTTCTCACTGGTATTTTGTGTTTCATGAAAATAACGGTTTAACAAAAAATTTTGTCTGGATCGGAATTACTCTCCAGTGTAACTGTACTGTCGTGTCTCACAACTACTCATCTACAGCAGTCATTGAGCTGATTACAAAAATGTGAAGCAGGCTGGAATTAGGACAGTTGCATTACTTGCTATGAAGCGGGAAGTTAATGTATTCATAACCAGACGCGTAACCAGAAATTTCAATAAGGGGGGCGCAAACTGCAATTGAATCTCAACATTTTGAACATTTAACGCTCAATGTTTTTAAGGCATCATTCATAAAACGTGCGTTTGTCTGGCGTTTTTTTGAAAAATTATTCAGATTTAAGCTGGCAAATAAAAAGTCTGTCTTTCACTGAGTCGACAAGTTTTAACAGCTTTCAAAGTTTTTTTTTGTTTTTGATGGGAACTGAAGCACCTTCAGACTATTCACAGGTCGGACACAGGAGTTCTTGACAAGAATGATATTTAACTCGCTTGGGAAATCATTGCTGAAAACGTTAAGACTCCACATATTTGTTATTGAATCGTCACAATACGTGTTTAATTATCACAATTGAATGTCGAGAATGAATGCTATTGTTGTTAACAGTGACCAAGGCGTATCAAAAACAAGTCTGAAATTGAACTGCCTGCTTCTTAGCCAACGTTTGAGCCTCAATGCATATATGATGTGCATGTCACCGTCATATTCACGCACTGAGTTTTGGAACTGCAAAAATCAAAAATCTACGAGTTTCATATTAGGCTACTGGCTACGGAAAACCTTGTTGTTGGCAAGGATAAGTTTTATTTCCAGCACCCCAGAGTTGTCAGAAAATTTTGGTGCGACGGTCATAAAATGATGTTTACATCCATCAGCATTGGGTGAATGGGTGAGATGCAGCAGGATGGGGCGCCAGCAGCAGCTGCGAAAGCCATTATGCCTTGTTTTTGCGTTTTTACTGACAGAAGTTTGCATTTGATAAATCATCAACTTCCACACATAGCTTAAAAATTAATTACTTAACACCTAGACTTTGCGTGTAGCAGCTAACAGCTTCCTTTCAATATGTTGTGTCTAAGCATTTTGTGTCCTTGTGTTCTTTGAATAACCCCTGTGATATTGATCACGTGTTTGAGCCACCCACATAAGTAAAAAACTAATATATATACACAACATTTGAATGACCAAGGGCAGTTGGTAACCCATACTGCTGCGATCGGCTTAGACTAAAACCTGAAGTAGAATAGACTCCTTTCGCAATTTGCTTAATATAAACTGAAGTCTTTCTTTGGCTTATGCAGGCTTTGTTAAACTGAAAATTTTTGATGCAACTTTTGGACTTGGGAGGGGAAATTGACCCCCATTGCCTTCTTGGCTACGTCCCTACTTGTAATCACAAGCAATGCATCATCAGTTCAAAGCAAACCGCTCAGTTCAACTATTTAAAGTTGTAATTATGAATATGGTTTCGAAGCTTTTCCGTTTACCTTGCATCAAAAATGTACACGCCGTAATTCATGCACTAAACCTATTTTAAGTGTTTTAGGCTTGATTTGTCACTGCTGTAGCGTGAATATATTTCGGGTGGTTTTTAATAGCAAACGTAGCGTTAAACTTGGGATATACCGGATTTGAAGTATAACATTGTGGCAAAAAAGCTTCGAATTCGAAAACGCTTAATTTTGGTTGTTTTTTTAATGAAACGAATAAACAGAAACTACAGCGAGGAGTATTTATTGGCTCGTGCTAAATTCAGTGCCAGTAACCACTGCAAACTCGGAAACGTTTCGTTTTCAAAGCATAGTTTTGAAAATTTCTTCAACGAAAGAAATCTAGCCTACAACTCAAAAGTTGCTTCAAAATCAACAAAAAGCCTGCGGGTTAAATTTGTGAGGTTCCGATAGCTATCCGCTGTAAAAGGGTATTGCGCTTTGTGGAATCGGTGTGGAACTTAACACACGTACAAGGAGTTCGAGGCCCTGGGCAAACATCAGTAACGTCAATGACTAAGTTCATCTCGCCAAACTGAGACCGGAGCGCGAAGCGATTCATCGATCACTCACACCTGCGCAGGTAAAAGCAGTAACGCACTACCACTTGAGCTCAGCCGTGTTGACAGCTGGTACTCTGATTCATAAAAAGCTGTTCAAAACTTTTCTGCGTAGTCAATTACAGGTCTTTTGGCTGTTTTAGACGCCACGAAAAGTCAACTCACCTGTTGATGCCTTCAATCTGAACATGCCTACGCTGCATCATTACAGGGCATTACAGGGAACAGGAATTCGTTTGAAAACGCATATTTGTATTGTATAAAACTAGTTCTGCTGTCGTTTGCGTACGAAATCCTACTGAAGTTCATATTTAGCGCCTGTTGAGACAGAAGCAATACAGAAGTACGCGTGGTTTTTGGTTTGGGGCATCGCCCTACGAAGCTCACGTCAACTGAGTATAAAAACGTCCGTTTTCAATCACCACATTGCGCGGTTGGTACGTTTTCTAGCTTCAACACTAGCCTCTTGTTCACGACCGAAAGTGGTGTGGCCGGCAAATAGAAAGCCCGCACACGACTTCAAAAGTCGCTTTGCATAGTTGATCCGTCTTATTCACTAAGTTTATTCACTAACCTCTCTACAGCCCCCGAACGTTCCTATCGCACTTCGCCTCGCACCACGATCTCACGAAATCAAGACAGAGAACAGGCGTTCGACGACGCAGTCTTTGCTGGAAAATTGCAGAGATAACAGCATCTCTTTGCTCTTGCGGAACTAATCCTGTTGCGTTGACTTAAGTAGACTGATAGCCATCATCACGAAACAACCATTGGCAACTAGCGGTCATCACAGCATAGCTGTTAACTCAAACTTTTACCGAACTTCATTCCGCCAATGGTTGTTGAGCACGTCAGTTACACACACTTATTACGATAAGCCATCACGAAAAGATGGCTTCATATTGTGTGAATGGATGAATGAATATGAAACATATAGCGTTTTTACAACATTTTCATGATCTGTACCTTATGCTTCATAACTAGACCAGCATGTTTGCAATGGTCTCCTTTCATTTACTATTTTTGACTTAGGGGTGCACTGCTTCCTTTACCAGTTTTTGGTTTGCATCTGATGTTTTGCGTAATCCGTCCCATTTCTGTATTTTCCTGTGTACCTACAGTTGTTGTTTTGTCATTTGTTATCCTTTTCTCTTTTCTGTACTCTTGTTGTGTTATTCATACTATTAGAGCATGCACTGCATAGAAAGAATAGCAATTGCAAATAGTCGAAAGTTCTAGAAAAAGCTTGATGAAAACTTCAGTGACTAAAACTGTTTGTCTATTTATCCTAAAGTGTGTGTCTGTTCAGTTGCTTTGTTATATAGGATGAGAGCGCCACAACAAGTCTCGCCATACCTGAACACCACAGATCATCATTAAGTTCGCTATCCTCTGCAGTTAATTTTCAGAGCACCTTGGCAATCTTTCCTGCAGAAAAAATTAAACCGCCCGCAGCGCCTTGAAATCTGACATGCTTATGGCTGTCTTGAATTAAGTTGTTTGCTATTTTTTTTCTAACTTACTCTCCCACTTTGCGTTTACCATGTATGGTAAGGGTAGTCGAGTAAACATTTCATAAAGTATTCTTCAAAAATTTTGCTCGAACACATTCTACAAGGCACTTAACCATGCACAGCACAGACAATTTGCACCGATTGAACTTCCGCATACTCTCGTCTTGCGTTATTCTTAGCTTCTGGTAAGCTCTCTGCAGCTCAGCAACTTTGGAAGGGGGAGACGATTGTGCTATCCTTTCAACAAGCCACAAGAAAAACCTTAGACTATCACCGGCGTGTCTTTTCTGTATCGGCATGATTTTGTTTTTTTATGCAGGAACGACCCAAAGATTTCTGCAGTAGTGGACGTGACGTGTCACAATTTCGAACAGCGCACTCCAAAATTTCTCCTTACTGACTGCACGTCTTTTATGACAAATTTATCAAACGTCTGAAAGTTAACCTTTAATCACCGCTACATCGCTAGTTGCAGAACGTCCTGCGAGTACGGCGACGAAGAGCGACTCAGCTGTTCGCTAAGGTGGAACTGCTGTTCGTGGTGATCAGGGAAAAAGGCGAGACAGGACCGCAGTCCTCTCCGCAAGGACAGATTAAAACCCGATTAAGAAATCGCACACGCTTGAATGGAATGAGGTCAGGTCTTTTCTCCCACGCTATGTTCGACCCCCAAAGCTGAAAACAAATGATTTTTGTGCAACGCGGTAAAATATTAGAGCCGCGACAACACAAGGACAGATAAGGTGGAGACCATTTCGCACCTCGCCGGTGTTTGCGTGTTATTGTGCGAAACGGACAACTCGGCAGGGATTAAACGACGATACGCAAATATTTGTGAAGAGTCTGGCGGGCAGCGAAATTCTAAACCGCCTTGAGCATCGCATGCCTTCTTACAAAGGTTGCTTTCTTACCCAAAGCAAAATCTGCGGCGGTCAGTGTGTGCTTAGTGCTGTCCGTCGCTACTGGCTGCAAGAAACTGCGTGCCACATTTCCCACCTTTTTCCTGCATATTTGGGTTCAGACCACGCAAAACTGAAATGCGGGGACAACATGATGAATGAAACCAAATATAAAGGTGGTACTGAATAGAATTTCACAAAGTTCTATGTTTGTTCATGTATTTTTCTAAGGTTCAACTTTTGCTTTTTGACAGTTTCCAGACCCGTTTGCATCTCATATAGTTACGAAACGAGCCTTCGGCACCGAAAGGACGTTTTGACATTCCTTTTTAAACTTTCACAGATTTTGCAACAGTAAAGTAATGGAACCTTTGTCCGTGTAAAATCATTTCATTCAAAATGCAACATCAAGCCCGTAAAACAAAGTTAACGCAGAGGATTTAGCAGTAATAGGAAATGAGTTTTAATGCAACAGCCTTCATTGCCTTTTCGACCGACCATGCTATACCTCACTGAAGTCAATGACCTGAAATGGCGTCAGTGGGTCTACCAAGTTATCGCGATAGATCTTACCAGCCTGGCGCATTGCATTTTGAGAAAACGAAAACGGTTTGTTTTTTGAGATGTAACACTGCATGAGTTTTAAGAAAAAGAAACAATTTTTATTTGTTTTTTTATGACCTGCTAAATTACACAAAATTGATATTTGCCTCAATCCAATATGCTGGGAAATCATAATGTAGGTAGAGTTTGATGTGTTCGGTTTCACATTCAACTTCTGAGGCAGTAAGTTTTTGACACTGGGGCAGCAGTGCGTATTTTAAACAGTCCAAAATATAAGCTGCAACTACTGTATTGCACAAAAAAGATCGTAATATCGAAACCACAAATGAGTCACACCTAGCACCTCTACGAGATCTTTTTTACTCAAAAACAAAACTACCATTTTTCACCATTTTTCATGAACACACTCAGTTTTGAAGAAGTATGATCTCCATCCAACTTTAACCACAAGATGTGCCCTTCAGAGGGTGACAGTACCTTCATGACAACGAAAGGTTATAAATAGGGCAAGTTTTTGCAACTTTTGTAGTTTTTTTACAGCTTCCAACGGCTTCCTAAATACTCAAATTATATGTAGTTCAATGTTTTGAGCTGTTTCCAGGAATTTTATATTGCAACTTTTTGCAACTTTTTCGATTTTTACGTGCAGTTTTTTACTGCAATTTTTATCAAGTATTGGCTTGCGCAAAATGTACAGTAGAATTGTAATTAAAAAAGATACTACAAAACTATTTCAGTTTGGTTCTATCGTGTTTGATTGCATGAAAAAGAGCTATATGATGGATTAGTTGCGTCTCAATGTTATCTATGACGAAACAGTTGGTTTGCAAGCTAGAAGTTTTACAACCCCAGCCAAGTACGACAGTGCCCGAACTCAATTACAGGTGGAAGGGAATTGCGGAAAATCTTGGCTTTTTGCCCAAGTCCGCGCAAACGAAAATTGGTTGGGTCAAGTCTTTCGCAGTCAATTGTGCACATAAATGCAACTTCCGTTGAAAATTATGGCAACTTTCTCAATTTTTTATTGCAACAAAAACTTGCCCTAGTTATAAGTCATGCAACATTTACTTAACCGGTGTGTGCTCAAAAAACAAAATTGACTTTTCAGAACGTTTGTTGCACAGGACAGATCATAAAAAAGTTGATACTTCTATTGCATTTTTTCACACTTTGTTCTTCTACTGTATGCTTTCATTTCGTGCCTTTTCTACATTTTTTCCTTTTATTGCATCTTTTTATCCTTTCACGAAATTGTTTATTTTGTTTTCATCCTTTTGCCTGATTGTGCAGAACTGTTGCATAATATAGAGTGCTACGGAAAATTGCAAATAGTGGTTCGTTATAAAACTGTAGCATTCCTGCAATAACGTCTTCTTACCCAGCGCTTCCTTAGTACTGCCTTCAAAAAGCTCGGTGCGTTCAAACGCCCGTCGAGCTTAAGGTTTATGTTTTCAAATACCCCGCCCGTACGATTAGTGCAGTAACACGTTCACAATCAATGTGCCAAACAATCACCTCGATTCACAAAAAGACTGTAAAGACTGTAAAAATGTAGAACAGTGGACAAACCATTCCAACGGATACTTTTGAGTTGATTATTCACGCAACCTTTGCTGGGAAGATGCCGTGATGCTAGTACAAATTTCTTACCGTGAAACCTTCAGTCAAACTTGTTTACAGTTAAACATTGCAGAGATTATCACCAGGACCAGTGTTCAGAATGCTGTATAGCCAAATTCACATGAAAAAGTAAAATTTAATGAAAAGCTATACCCAACAGTAGCCTATCTGAAACACAAAAAAGCATAGAAGTGCACCGCATAGTGCTAATAGGCTGCTGTTTGTCAGTTTCTTGTTTCTAACAAGTATGCACTTACACACAGGCCCGTAACCAGCTTGGGACAACAGGGGTGGTGAGAAGAGTTTTCTGAGAGGGGCCCAAATTTTTTAATTATCTCCAATAGTTTTCAACTATGCTCAACACATTTTTCCAGAGGGGGCGAAAAATTTTGTAGGGGGCCTTCGCCCTCTTTGCGCCCTTGGAAACGGGCCTGCTTACACAGTAGATAAGTAGAGCATTGCACAATGCAAAAAGCACTCACGAGCACAGTTAGGAACTACACGATTGTTGCAGAACTGTTAACAAAGCTAATTACAACAGATACGTGTATGTATGGGTAAGCTAAATATTTCTACATGTATTCATAGCCTTTGCCGTTTGCAAAACTCTGTGTAAATGCAAAACTATTCAACTGTTTGTAATTCAAGCCCGTAGCCACAGTGGGGGAAATTTGGGGTCTGTGAATTTGGACAAGAAAACTCAAATTTTTTGTTCCCCGCTATATTTTGTTGTTCCCAGAAAAATTTGTTTTAAACATATAATAAAAACAAAAATCATGCCTCGCTAAACATGTATTCTGCCCTTACAAACCTCAAAATCTGGCTACGGGCCTGTTGCAATAACAATAGTAATAATATCATGTTATCAAATTTTTAAAACATGATCCTACATCTTTTAAAGTTTCTATCAACAATCACACCATTTCTCAAAAAGATGACCGGAAATAGCTGGGTGTTCTTCACAAAAAGATACTTAACCAGAAACCTCATGCAAATAGAAACTCCACTTCCAAGAACTTGTAAAATTTTATCCAATTTTAAATATTGCACAACACAATCTGCGCTAAATGTAATTTACAATTCATAAATCCATCCCTATGTTTATCCTCAGCTGGCGGCACACTTCTGATGTTACCACTATCCTCTCATAAATTTTCAAAGTAAAGCTGTAAAACTGATAAAACTAATTAATCATACTTCCCTGAAAGAATCCTATCAGCACTTAAACAACTTGTACATTCCCAAACTATACAGTCTCATTGGCTAAATTTATGCACTCCAGTACACGTTGACGTCACCCTGTCAGGTGATCCACCGATCATCGAAACCTCACTAAACACCACGTTTCCGCTGGATGAACCCGTTCGAGCCTATAACAGTACCAAAGACTTTTTGTACATAGCAATAAACGCATCCTGCTGTAGAGTAGTAAGTACATCTTTACAGTTTGTTTACAACCAAACACCGGTGTAAATCTTAAGCTCCAAACGGCCATTTGTTTTCTCCAAGTTTTTGAAAATAAATAAATGTCCACCATCCGCCAAATGAAATATTTTTCTGTCAAAACAATCAAAGTAGCCAAAATTGGCGCAAAGTAGAACACCAGATAATACTGGCCAGAACGAAATATCTTGTATGCTCCCTCTGTGTTTGTAAGTAACAGCTACACAAACAATCGGGTACGATCAACTTCTCAGTCACCCGAAAGATTAATCGGACGACTCACAAGGGACGCCGTCTTTGTATGCTGAGTACAAGTGTCTGCTACTCACAAAGCGCAGTGAACACCCATGGGAGTATGTCATTCCTCAATCGCTTTGTTCTCACACTGGTTCTCCGGCTGCAGCCTTGCTCATTATAATTTTACATATCGTTTTCATGGTGTAGCTTTACAGGTTGACCAGGGGTTGAACAGTCATGGCTTTCATTCTGTCTCACTTGTGGTTTGCGGATTTGCTTGCCCTGTTTGCATGACCGCTTGGACCCGAATGATTAGATTATTGAATATACTTATTATAGACAGGAAAGCGCTTGGCCTGCTACTGCGCGTCTGAAGTAAGTAATCTTGCTGATGCTGTTTTCGGGTTTCCGTTTGTAATATGTCAGTGAACCTCAATGCTGTGTGTACTTGCATCCATCAAGCTATTTTCGTAGTATGCAGATGCATCAATATCCAAGCCTCGCAGTTGCTGCTCATCAGTCGACAGCAGTATAATTGGAAGTTTACTGCTGCAGTTCAAGTTCAAATTTATTCATGCATCTGTGTGACACATCGCACACCTTCAATGCAGGTTCACAATGAAAAAATGCTGCACAAGTAAGCAGGTGCGGATCCAGGGTGAGGGATTAAGGCGATCCCCCCTGAAGCCTACGAAAGTGACTTTATTCATCATGATTTTACACAACTTGGAAAACAGCATTGGCCATATAAGGCCATTTTGCTGTCCATTGTTTTGTCACAGCAGTGTTGTGAAGTACACTTCACCTCTCTTACTGTAGTGAACCCGTAATGATACTTGACTACCAAATGTTACTGAAATCGCCCCACCTAAACTTATTGGCTGGATCCGCCCTTGCATGCAAGTAAGTGAAATATATCAGGGTCGTGGGGGGCAGTGCTGTCCGGCCCTCCATTTAAAATATGTGCCCCCATTTCATGTTTGGCCCCCCAGTTGCTGCATAAATCCAATATTGTATTTAAAAATGTGTCCCCCCCTTGTAGTTTTTTTTCCCTCCTGTTGCGAAATCCTGGCGACGGGTCTGAATACAGTTATGTACAAAAAACAAAACAATAAATCATCATGACACATGAAAATATCAGAGATCACATTAAACTTTGAATGTTTACATTTGTAAAATGCTTCTGAATGAGAAAAATCGGGTTGACTATGACCAGTTGGTGTATGACTGCGAGCCCTATTGGTAGTACCTGTAAATTAGAAACAACAAACTGAAGCAAGCTTCTGTTGCAGTTGGCCTGTGACGTCATCAGTTTTTAAAGCAAGCACACAACACGTTCAGCCACCCAAGGTTTGAAGTAACAACAAAGATTACCCGCCGAAATCTGCCTATTGTTAGTTGTACACCTTATTCTTATATAGCAGGGGTTCACAACTTGGGATACATGCACCCCTAGGGGTAAATTTGCCTATCTGATGGCGTACATTTAAGGTTAGCAATAGAAGGGAAAATATATTTATGTATTATTTCTTACCAAATATCTATACATATATCAGTGAATATTATTTTCAAAATTATTATACAGGTTTTTTAAGGTGTTTTAGGGACCCGATTCGGGTCCCTAGAATTGAAAATCGGGTTCCTAGAATCAGAGAAAATTATCATCGGGTCCCTAGAATTGAAAATCGGGTTCCTAGAATCAGAAAAAATTATCATCGGGTCCCTAGAATTAGAGAAAATCGGGCCCTAGAATCAGAGAATCGGGTCCCTACGGGTCCATACCGGGCACCTTATATTTTCCTTAAAAAAAACCTGATTATATGTTTATTGTTTAATACATATTTTATATCAGTCATGGTAAAATATTTGGGAAAAGTCAATCAAATGAGCAACAATCATGTTCCCGTTTGGAACGGACTTGCACTCGCCACGTCTTTAGCTTTTAGGAGTACATGCGCATCTGTCGAAATGCTGAAGGGCACATGGTCAGAGAAAGGTTGGAAACCCCTGTTATATAGAGAAAGTTTTGAACATTTTTATGGTTTGTGGTGATTACTGTAGAGTGGAGCCTATACATGTGAGTAGATAGCTACAGACAGCTCGTGCGCCATTTCCGACAGGACAGTTCACGCGTCACTTTCTGTAGCTATCTACTAGACTAGAGGGTATTTATTCAATTGTTCGTTTCAGTGCAAAATACCCTGCTTTCCATCACAGTTTGCGCCCCCGAACGCGGTGGGCAAAAGTTTCTATTTTATTGTCGCAAATTTTTCGTTTGTCATCGTCAGCAGAAAGGGCTATTTTGTTGACAGTTTCTGTGAAGACTTCATGCTTATGACTCCGAATGATATTCATAGGTCTTAGCTGTGGTCTTCCTGAAAATAAACAATTTTTATAATCGTTTAATGTTATTTCTTTATTTCCAACATATTTTTTCACACCTTTGCATTTTTAGAATTCATGTGCGTCACCGTCCATATCAAAGGCATATGATTTGGCTCGTGGACCTACAAATTTAGATATGATCTTCCCACCAGCCTCGTCCTTAAACATCCCGGGGACTTTTTTGTTAAGTCTCGGAATTCCAGATGAGTGACCTTTTTCAAAGTTTGAGGTATCAAACTTTTTTTTGATGTCTTCTCGGATATCTTCGAAGAAGTCTTCTGTTTGTATTTCATACATCAAAGAATCCGTATCAGTTATGAGCAATTTTGCTTTTGATCCATACTTTTTCTTGATGTAGTTATAGTGAAAATCATGCATCAGAGTTTTTGAGATATCGAGGATTGACATCCCAAGATAAACTGGCTTGTTGAAAACAAGTTCCGTTTTTTTCATATGCACTGCAACAAGATCTTCACTGAAGATTGTAGTTCGTTCATAATTTGGTTTTGAAACAAGCTTTTCAGCAGACTTTTCACTCGTCCTGAGACGAACATCAACACGATTTCGGATATTTTCCATAGTTTTTCCAAATACTGAGTTGTTCATCAACTTGAAGAAATCTTTCTCAAAATCGTTGGTGGCTTTTGTTCGAAGTTGAGTGCTCAACTCGATGTAAGGTTTCAACCATGCATCTTCTGTGAAAATGATTCCTCGGTGTGTCTTTTTGATTTTCAAACCCAATTCTTCATATTGCTTCAAATGCTGATAATGAAGAACATACTTGTTCTTATCCCATAAATTAGGAACCAACTTTTCCACTTTATTCACCATCAATCGTTCCGGAGCAAGGGGGTAATCGTTGTGGAGATTATGAAATTCTTTTGGATATTCCAAATCAACCTCAAGGATACACCCATTTCCATCTGTCTCCCAATTCTCCAATTCACTTTCTGTCATCCACTTGAAATTACTGACAGGCAGTGGCTGACTCATTGCCTAACCGTAAAGATTGTTAGCATCAAGATACTGGATAAATTTCGATCTTCTTCCAGATTGAAATCCTTCATATACTAGTTGTTAGCCTTCGCATATCGCTTCGGAATCATAGAGACTCCGCCACGGATTCCTTTTTCAATAATTAACAACATATCAACATCATTCAGCAATTCAAGCTTTACATCAGTTTTCTTTAAACATGCATCCCAGGCGAATCCTGGAGCGGTGAAATACCAACAAGGATCAAGCCCATAATTTTTCAAACAAACACTTCGAAAGTCTTCAAAGACATCTGTTAATAATAAAACATCTAATTTCATATACAGATCATGATACTCACGGAAAGTTTTGATTTTAAAATTATCCCACACCTTCTGGGCATGCTCAAAATCATCGTCTGTAATATTGGAATTATTTAATTTTGAATAAAACGCCTCTTTTGGTGGGAGTTGCGTTTCATTTAATTTCTCAAGGGAGTTAAACCAATCATATGGAAAAACTCCTTTTCTTAACAACATATCAAAGTTTACATAGAAATGTTTTTTCACGTTTTCAAATTGTTCAGGTTTTAGATTATTTACAAATTTATTCAGACTGCTAGCCATAAATTTGAAACTATCTAAAAAACGAAGTTTATACTTTAATTTTCCTTTTTCATCTTGAATACTTTTTGAGAAACTGATGTATTTCTCTTCAGTATTTGGAATACAGTCAATATCACCTTCACCCATTGAGTTAAGATTTTTTACAAAGAAATGACCATCGTAACCACTCAAATTATGAAAAAACACTGGATCAAATTTAGGCTTCCTGAAAAGTGCATTGCATTTTTGATAAGCAGCGCCTCTGCATTTTCCGGTCAAATGACAATGATCGCGAACTTTTTTTATTTCTCTCTGTAAAATCTTTTCGGCAGATCCAGCAATTCGTCGATGTTTCAAAGTTGGCTTTATCTTCTTCATTCATTATCATCGGTTTTGCTTCCGATGTCCAAACTTTATCAATTTCGTTTTTTACATTTTTACAAAATATTTCGCCAATATTTTCATCCACGGATTTTTTAGTATACAAAACCGGTTCCAGTTTTTTCCTGTCACAGACAATATAAAAGTAGAAACCAGAGGGTTCATGCTTTTGATATTGTTCTGTATAACTTCGTTCTGAATTCGGTTTGCAGCAACTTTCGATTGGTTTCGTCAGGCATTCAAAATCTGCATAAACCACAATCGGAACATGCACTGAATGCTTAAAGTTTTCAAACTTGAGAATCGAACCCTTTTCAGGCATTCTAATTTTTACACAGTCATTATTCTTACAATATTCAATATGTTTTTCTAACACTTCTTTTTTTGTGAAGGAATTCAAACACCTCAAACAGAAATGTCTTTTTCCATCATGATTTGACATTTGTCTTGTTAAAAGTCTTGATAGACTCTTGATTAAAACATAATGTTCATCCTCAAGCAATAGAAGATTAACTTCATATCTTCCACATTTGAAATTCTCAGAGGGAAGATTAACTTCTTCCCTTCGTCTTTATATCCGAGAACATTTATTGAAATTTCAGGGTTTAGGTTCTCAAATTTTGTGATCGCTTTCAAGCTCACCGGAAATTCAATTCCATCAAAGACGAGTTCTTTGGCCTGTTCTTGTAAGGTCTTTGTTATTCGGGAAGAAACTTTTTTAACAGGATTCAAAGCTCGGGCCACACACCACTTGAAGCACTGGTTATCCTCAAGATGTTTCTTTTCACTGCGAAAATACATGTTGTTTAAGGCTTCATTTACGGAAAGAAATTTTGGAAGCGGAACATGAGTACCTACCCTCAAGGGTATATACCTCACCGTGTGAATATCAAGACTCACAATTGAGTGAAATGTCCACCCAGATCCATTCATTTGAAAAACTGCAATATTTTCTAAAATTTATTCAACCATTTTTATCCATAGTTCATCCAAGTTGGTCACCTCAAGGATAATCTCTGTTTTTGACTGAAAATTTTTCATTTCAATAATAGACTCACCATCTTCAACAGCAGTGGCGGCTCGTGGTGAAATTGGCCGGGAGGGCTGCGAAATTTCATCTCTGGTTAAACATATGGGATTGTCGCCCTGCTTGTTTTTGTAATTAGTGGCCTTTCCAGTCACTCCAGTAGTCCTTATCAAATTCGTAATTTTCAGTTGTCCTTATTGATACATAGCAAACATTCACTTCAGTTTAATGAAACCAAACCCAAACCCTAAAGCGTAAACACGAACACAAAAAAATTAAACCGGCCCCATCAAAAGTATGACGCATAACCACTGCCACCAAAGCTGCAAAACCGAGAGTCGAGCCCAGCACCACTCGCATACTAGACTTGGAACATTCCGCTCGACTACTTAGGCGTTATTGCTAACAAAACAAATCTTAAGATTTTATTCAAACCGTGTCATGGCAGCAGACCTAGGCTAGTGCCACTTTCTTTGAGCTGGTAACTTACTTTAATCATGTTCTTTCATATGAAGTTTCAATTTTCCAAAAAATTTCGAACAGTTTATGATTTTACACAAAATTTCTGTTTTTTTTAACTGGATTGTTATGCTTTTCCAGTAAAAGTTTGTATCCTGAATCAATTACAGCTGCAAT
>Ga0210059_1000171_pt1 | contig 66636 bp, 45 predicted proteins | sample Ectturendosymbi2_FD_188042 | JGI IMG/M metagenome (GOLD analysis project Ga0210059, IMG submission 188042) | Ecteinascidia turbinata endosymbiont from Florida, USA - Sample 2 (SPAdes) (version 2) | ecosystem: Host-associated > Tunicates > Ascidians > Unclassified | place: Key West, Florida... | reverse complement strand
CACACATTGAACACAGTACCCCCACCCCACCCACGCATTTGACACAGTACCCCCACCCCACCCACGCTGATTAAGACGACCCCATAGTTCAGAGGTGGGGAACTTATTGACCATCACGGGGAGCATACATTTTGGATTATCGCTGGCAGGCCGCAAACAATAATTGATTTTATCCTACAATTCTACCTTCATCTTACTACGAGAGATAGAGGCTTCCTATGACATACTATCTTAGGTGTACCTGCTTTTCATGGAGCTTGTTTTTTACACGATGATGTACTCTAAACCGGGTAACGAAAATTCTGATGTGGGCCATGTCAAATGTTCACGCGTGCCGCAGGTTCACCACCCCTGCCATAATTTATCGCCGCGAGGCGAAATCACGAAAGACTGGCGCATTGAGCTCGCCGCGCTCAAGTGTTACGTCACAAACAACAAAACTTCTGCGCCGGTTGAACGTTTATTTTAAATCTTAATTAATAACACGTCTGCTCGAAAATATCACTGGTACATTCGTGAAATAAAACTTCCTCGAAAACCTGCTGCAAGAACACATGAGGCAAGCGAACGGGCTGATGCTTCGCACAGAAAGTCTACGCCTTGAAGGTCCCGGCTACAGCACCGACCCCCACGTGACCTGGGACCTTGACGCTGCCGCTCCGCTTGGTTTTACCCATATAGTCCCCGACGCGTTGGCGAAGCTGGTTGATCTGCAAAACAACGTTGCTTGGTAACCGAGAGCAAATTTCTCTTAAATTGTGGGGATCATGTAGTTTTTGTTTGTAGCCTACATCAAGAAGCCCGCCGCAAATCATCGCAGTAACAAAGCAACAATTAAAAACGAGCCTTTTTCGGATAGTTCGTGCCAATTTGTATACTCTCTTGCAAAGCTTTTTAAACACTGGACGCGCTCAGTGATGGCGGCTGCACTGGTCTTGTTATTTTGACCTGTGTCAGAAGAATATTGCGAAGCGCTGACTCGGGGCTGGTACCCGAGTTTGTTTTGCTTCTTCGAAATCCTGCACAAAGTCGCAATATCTGAGCAGATGTAAATTTGTCCGTGGCAGATGCTGAAGAATGCAAACCCTTTAAGGCAGCGATTCTCAAACTTTTTCAGTTTGCGGCGCACTAAGAAAATAAAAATTCGCGGCACACCTACCACAAAAAAAGTTGCTTTAAAAAATTGAATGCGATGGGTGTGCCTGTTTTTGGGAACATTAAAATTGAAACAATGTTCCGTCGTTGCCAATCACACCCGCATTTTGTTGTCAATTCCAAGAAATTTCGTTGTTTGCTTTTAATTTCTGTTAGCAGAAAGTCCATATTCACAGAGCCATGGAGATGCAAATGGCAAGATTATTTTGATGGTTTTGACACCGATCATTGAATAGGATTTGTAAGCAGATCGCCAAAACTCTTCCAAGTTGTTTATGGGAAACAATGCTTGAAAAAACGGGTCGTTTCGTAAATCAATGAGCTGATCTTCTTCGGTAGAAACATTGCTTGATTAATTGATTCCAAATGGATTAACTATCCATCTAAAGTTCACAACAGCTCAGGGAAGTAATTTTGAAGTGACAGCTGAAGTCCAGACAATGTGTTCATGATTTCAGGAGCAATTTCCTTTTTCAGTGGGGATTAATTAAAGTGTAGAACGAATCAAAGGTTTCCTTTGAGACTAGTTTTCCACAACGTCAACTTTTTGTTTTATGATCGTAGCGTTGATGTTGCTGTGATCATATTTTCTGATGGCTCTTGGAGACTGGAATTCAAATTGTTCAGTTTGTCATACAAGTCAGAAAGAAACAGAACTTTCAGCCACCAATGCTAATTGATTATTTTCAAAAATTCCAAAAAGTTCCGCGGCATACCTGTGAATCTCTCGCGGCACAGTTTGAGAACCGCTACTTTAAGGCTTTGAAACAAACGGCCATGATACTCACTTCATACTTTTGACGGGAAAGAGTTTGCTCGAAATCGTATTTTTCTTCTTCCAGCTTGTAGAGCCACTGCCAAAGCTCCGTTGTCTTATCAGCAAGTCTGTTTTGAAACAGAGCACAACGACGTTTAAGAAAACAAGCATGTGGCTAAACGAAATCCCGACGTCATTCAAACTGCAGTACCTTTCCAGGAGCAATATGCTTATTTTTACGGCAGGAAAATATTGTTGCCTGGACCAGCTTTTTCTGAAATAATTTCCATGAAGAAACGGTGCGTTCCTCAGTGAATGCGCCATAACAGTAGACAACACCAATCCCGGGTTCAGTTTGTCGGTGCCCCGCATGTTTGAAGTTCGAGATTTTAGGTGTCACTTGTCATCACATGGCGTTATTTTGGGGAAAATTTGGAACAGCAATGGCTGGAAGTGTCGAAGCTGCCATGTTGCAATCGGGCGGGGATTTGTAACTAGCGATTACAATCTCAGTAGCATTGATTTATTAAAAGTTTGATGTAACCTTGTGTTAAGTGCTTGATGACGCTGAAAAAGCCAGAAGTGCTCTGGAAAGTTCAAGTTTGACTGTATTGGTTGAAACGAAGCAGTGGCAACAGATTTTTAGTTAGTTTTAGTCTTTGCCTAATAAGGTTGCTGTACATGTACAAAACATGCGTTGCTATCTATTCTGAAAATATTTAGGTTGGTGCAAGCAAGTAGTGCCGTCGCAGCTGCAGTCTGTCAAAACATCGGTGGAGGAAATTTTGCTACACCCTGAACCAGAGCAGTCGCCAGAAAGTCTTCAATAGGGGGGATTTACATTCTAAAATTTGACAAAAACTCAATTGATTTATAGCGTTTCATATGTCAACTTGGGGGGGCTTAGAATTTTGTTTAGGGTGGCGACGGGACTGCCCTGAGCAGGAAAAGCGGCACTTCAAAAATTACCGCACACCATGGGCGTCCGCATAAATTTTCCAGTGGGGGAAACTTCGAATTTTTGCTCTTCAGGTTGTTGACCTCTTCAGGTTGTTGACCTCTTCAGGTTGTTGACCTCTTCAGGTTGTTGACCTCTTCAGGTTGTTGACGGTGCAGTGCAAATGGACTTTCTCAAAACGCTTTTCCTTTTCTTCACCACAAAGAAAATTCCACATGCAGTGGCTCAGCCAGGATTTTTGTTCGGGAGGGGCCAGTTACCGGGCGTTCGACCAACTGTTCCTTCTCTTATTTTCGAACAGTTCAAATTGATTTAAAGCACCAGCAAAAATCTTTGAAAGAATATTTCGGGTGGGGGTGCAACCAGCTAGGCCTACGTGACGATATTTTACACTAGGGGTCAAATACTTTTTGGCGCGACCCTAAAAGATCGTTCTAAATTCTGGCGGCCTAAACATTTCGTGAGCATATAATTTTGTGGAAAATACTTGATAATTTTTTCAAGTATTGACAGTAGCAATTTTCTTGCACACAATTGTATGAAGCTTAGCACACAAAACAGTAAATGATTCCATTTATTCTATCTAATGAGAATGGCAAATTTGTAAGTACAAATTATTTCGCGACCCGAAGTGGAAGGTCTCCCACTATTTGCGGACCCCTGTTTTGCACAATAGACTATGTGTAGACTTTCAAGGTAGGGTAGGCATACTTCTTTTCAAGGAAGCATCGTCGTGGGTCTTCAACGAAACCACAATTTATGTCTGGATTTTAACTTTACAGTTCAGCAGATGGTTTATAAAAACGCGCCATAGCAAATACAGTTAAACTCGGTTAATCCGGATTCGATTTGACCGAAGATTTTATCCGGATTAGGCAAAGATCCGGATTAACCGAATATGGTTGATTCTAGCCTGATGTCATCTAAGTACTGAGATATCGGTGGAAATCACCTAAATTGAACACATTTACGACCCGACAGCAGACTTTCACAGAAGCAAAGCGAATTTATTAATGTATTTACAATGGTACATCAGACAAGTAACCGCTATATCCAGCAAACTACGAATAATCTTAAGTTCATAATCTTAGATTACTTGGCTGCGAACAAATCTGGGATTTTGGACTCACGCAGAGATTTCTGCGACTGGTCCGTATAAGCAGTCAGTGAAGGATTTACGCATAGGCCATGGCCTAGGGCCCCGCGCAACTCTTTCCTATGACTACTCAATGTTAACTAAAAATTTGCGAAACTGTGCAGAGGCATAACTTCACAATTTACCTTGAAACGAGCGGAAATGCAAATGTCTACTCTAGACTCTCATCAGTACAGTAACAATACGACAATGCTATGTACCTGGGCGTGAGAGAGATGCAGGCTGTCTGCATAAAAGCGGTTATAGAAAAAGAATGAAAAAACGGTATTTTTCTGATGTTCAATTTTCCACTGAGAAAATGCTCGCAACAACGCAAGACCGCCGGACACTGCAAAATTCCGATTAAAAGCAATATTGTCAGTATTGGATCCTGCGTTTGGTTGTTTTCGCAAGATTTATCGCAAACAGAGACTGCTTGTTGAAGCTCTATATGTTAGGTAAATCAGCTAGAACAGTTTCTCGTGAGCTTTATTTGGAAAAAGTGTCTACGATGGGCTTACTTCATGTGCAGTGCCGGATTAACAATAGCAGCAAATGTAGCAATTGCTACTGGCCTCGCGCTTTTGGGGGCCCCGCAGTCTTCTGTAATAAATATTATTTATGAGATTATAAGATTTTTTTCAGTCTAAGAAGTCAGTATTTTGGTGAATTTGCTATAGGCTATGTAGCAAGCAACGGTTTTCAGTTTGACGCTGTCTGTGTCCAGAAATTCTTGTTTTATGCTTTTTGTACAATTATGTAGCAAAAGGCATGAGATTGCGGTCAACAGTGTTGCCATTTTAGCTGACTTTCTGCTAAATCCAGCAGGATTTTCACACTGTTAGCTGCCAAATTTTCAATCGAGCAATTAGCTGATTTTCTAGCAGAATTTTACCAACCGGTTGGCAGGTCAAGCAGCTAACAAATTCCTGATCAAAAACCTGTTTCAACAGTTTATCGTAAATGAAAACTTTTACACCTTCTTCATCGAAAAACATACTTCTCTTCTTTATGACGTTTTTAATTGGGCATCACTAGAACAAAGCACAATCAGCTGCCTGCAATTATTTGAATTTTTATTATGATGCAAAGAAGCTGCTTCAAGCAAATAATTGTATCATAATAACAATTAATTAGCTGGTTTGGTGAATTCAAAATGAATTGCTTGTGTGCTTAGTGAGCGCGTTAGGTTAAAAGACAACATTGGTAGAATGTTTTCATCCCACGGCACGATATTTCCAAGTGGTTCAGTTACGCTAGTAAGCAGTAATGTCTGGTAAAAAACTTTCTGGCAAGCCGAAACTGCCCAACGTTTCGACATGTGTTGTTGCAAGATTCAGAACTTAAAAGTTGGCTAAGTGCCTGATGCCTATCCCGCTAACTGCTGATTCAAGAAAAGCCATTTGCGAAGTTTGCAATAATGCAATCATAGCGAAATATTGTGAGCTTAGAAGGCATAAATAGTAGCAGAAGCACTCAGATAAGACTAAAGAACGTTTTGCAGATTCCCTGATGTAGCACAAAGTTTTAGTTTAAAAAGACCAGACTTAGAAAGTTGTGCAGTAGTGCTGAAGCTATGCTCAGATTGTTTATGGCAGAGTATTGTTCTACTGTATAAAAACATGCATCCATTTGAAAGAGATCGTCAAGAACTGTGTGTCATACAAAACAACGAGGTAAACTGCAGTTACGTTGCTCAAAATTTTGACTGCAAGAAAATTGTGGGCAGAAAAGTGTGTTGGCCAAGACCGGTATTTTTAGCCCATACTTATTGAAAGTGAGTGCAAAACGAAAAATTAGTTTTATTTTTTAACAGAATTCCACTGCTTTTAGCAGATTTTAGCTGAACATTTGTTACAAGACTTTTTGCAGAATCTAGCAGTTTTCTGTGACACCATTTAGTAGATTTAGGTCAAAACCATCTGGCAACACTGGTGGTCAGCACAAAACCATATCGCAACACTGGCGGTCAGCACGATGCACTCAGACTATAATGTTACCATGTCACGATGCGAATTGGATAGAGCATGCAGGGAGTAAAGCTAGAAAGACGGATGCCTTGCCCACTCACTATGATTTAGCAGGTGTTGAGATTTTTTCAACTTAGGGCCCGCGCTATTGAAATGCTACAGGCCCCGCGCTACTTTAACCCGGCACTATTCATATGATTAACTGAGGGTGTTGCGACGATACTTTGCTGCTGTGGAAAACGTATCTTCCTGCTGTTCACCATCGGCCTATGGCAGAGATAGAGGATTAATTAAAACACTGTATTTTGTAATGCACGGAAAATGACAACTTCAAAACGGCATAAATAAGCCTTGTGTCCACTGAATTGATTGTGCTTATTTGGTTTATAAAATATATGGTTATTATTACTATAAAAAAGGAGTTTATGTACAGATAATCAAATCGACAGCTAGACGACGTTTTCGATGGCGGCAACATTGTCCCGTATGAAAATGTATATATCCGAAAAACAAACCTAATAAAAACGCTGGAAATCACGGAAATTTAGCCAAGAGAACTTCTAAACTACACGAAAGAGCTATAAATTCCAAGAAACGTTTGCAATGCCATCTGTTTTTCCGAAAAATGTAGGAAAGGCTTTCATTTCTGTTGAAGATCTAACGCAATTGTAGAACCAGAGTCGGCACACTGAAAGATAGATTTTTGAGGGGGCACTACACACAAGAAGAGCATACTTTCACGCTTTTCAGATCAGCGGCCAAATAGGTCACACTTGCATGGGGCTCCAAAACGTAACATGACCTAGGGCAACGCGCTCACTAAATCCGTCCCTGTAAGCAGTCGCTCTATTTGGACGGTGAGGCCCTCCGAACATCTTATCGAATGAAAGACATTAATGCTCTCCACACACACACACTCAGCACTGGTCAATACACGGCGTACCATAAACATTATGTTCAACCTGATGCCCGTGCGAGACGTAATAATTGTCTCTACGATTAGTCAATGTTGCGCGCACTTGCAGCCGATATTATCACAATTCTAAACGTTCGTTGGTGATCGTGAGCACGCTTGTGTTGCGTCTGAAAGCTGCCAAATCTTTGTTAGAGACCAGTCAGCGCACTTCATAACATAACAAAATGGAAGTGCAGAAAAATCCGGGTTACAAGATGTGAAAAAAGCAGATTTCATCCGGTATTGGCAAAGATCCGGATAAACCGAACATTTTTATTAAAAAAACCTTAGAAACCATACGTACTCCCAGTTTTATCCGGTTTTTGCGAAGATCCGGATTAACCGAGGTTTACTATAAAGCTTTGCACTTAGTACTTATTCACAAGACAGAACTAAACCTTGACAAGTAAAAGATAAGACGTATTCACACAAGCCTGCATCTACATAGACGTATTCTAACAAGCCACGAGGTTTCATATTCTGTGTGAAGCTTTTAGAAATTAGAAATGAATTTGCATGCCTGCATAAGCGTTGTTTGATTAAGCTATTCACTCAGGTCAGGCACATTGGTCACACTCACAATCTCACACTAACAAAGGATGTTTCAAACTTGTGGAAGCATTGCTACAGATTCACTCGTGCTTCTTTTCATACAGTATAAAACTACGTGGATTACCGCTATCAGAAGTCGCCAGTGTCGGTTCGAAGGGGTAGTTTGGGGCAATTGCCCCCCAAACGTCTGTGGAGCCCCTTCGTTATAAATGCGCCCATTTTTTGTGCCTATTGAAGTAGAAATAGAGAACAACAAATATTCTAAAGTCTAAACCAAACAATGCTTTCACTTCGTTGAACTTCAGGATATACTCCCTGGGTTTTAGCCCAGCCTCTATTTATCTATTGTTTTTTTAAGCAGTACAATTTTAAAAAAATATTTGTTGAAACAGAGAATTCTTGCTGTGAACCAAGATTTCCATTGGTTCCTAACTGCTACAAATTTGTTGACAGCCAAACTTCATTCACGTTATGTTAAGGAGTCGGAGCTGCAGTGGGAAATTTTGGAAAGGTCGGACATTTTACCTCGGACTCGTGCACTCTAGTTGCATACTAACAAACTGTCATTATAAGAAAAATCAATTAGTCGGGGTTAAGCTGCTGGCTTCGGGTTTTCTAGAAATGTTTGGCTCTTAAGCCCAATTTCCAGGGGGAAAAATGCCCGGTTTGTGACTAAGCTCATCCACCAAGGGGCAACGACTCGATAATCTTCCGGTTGTTTCAATGCCCTGACGTTTTCGCCATGCCAGTACGACCTTGTTCCACCACCTGGGGAAACCCATTAACTAGGATGAGATCGCGCCTGAAACTGTTGCAGCCAGAATGCTGCGTCGCCCTGAGCCAACCAGACAGAGAGTCGAACCGACAACCCTCCGCTCAACAGCAATACAGATACCCACTCGAATAGGTTAATTCTGCTATGGCGGCTACGAATTCAACGTTATATTTGGCGCAATCTCGCCGCCACAAAACCGAATCCAACGCGATAGTTGTTGCAACAGAAATGGTTTGGAAGGCGTTGTTGTAAGAACTTGTCAACTGATACCTGGGTTCCCTTCACTCGGCCTGCACAGGAACGCAAAGGTTCTGAGATTCTACGGGTAAGTTTCCGTCAAGACGAGATAATTCAAAAACTGAATGCAGGTCTGTAATAGCACTCGTCAATAGCATCACAGGTCATTGTTTTTCTGTTTTACAGCTGACGTACTTTCGTGCGTTTTTTTTGTGAGTAACGTCATAAGTGAAGTAGTTTTAGGGTCATTTTGGCTCATGTTGCCTGGCCTAGGGCCCAACCACTGGACCAAAGTGTTTCGCTGAAGTTTTCATTGGAAACTAGACTCGAGTCCGAGTCTTTTGAGCCTTTGATCGACTTTCTAGCGTTTCTGGTTCAAAAGTTACGATCTAAAATAAAAAAATTAATTAATTAATTAATTAGCTAATTATTCAAATATTTTTACTAACTTACATGACAATTTTTGAACCCGAAACCCCAGCAGGTCATCCAAAGTATCAAAAGACTCGGATTGTAGCCTAGTTTCCAGTAAAAACTTTAGCGAAATACTACCACCTAACGATTGGCGCCCAGGGCCAGGCAAAGTGGGCCAAGGTGGCCTAAAAGTCCTCCACTTATGACGTCACTCACAGAAAACCCTCACCCCCCAGGCAAAACATTTTTTTTTCGAGTGCAATCTACTAGACTGTGCAATCCGTTTGAGCCGTTGAACAGCTCTCTAGCGCAATCGGCGGAGGAGCTAGGGCGTTGGTAAGGCAACTGAAAATTGCTGTTTTTTAGGCCGAAATCAAAGCACGAATATAACGTAGGCCGGCTCTATACGTGTTAATTGAAGCCTGGGACAAACGTTTCGCGTATACTCGCCTGATGTTCACAAACATCAATGGATGGAGAGAGTAGAGCGCCTCAAGACTTGTCGCAGGTTTTGGTGCTGGAGGCCCAAATAGCGAATGAAAGAAACAAATGTTTAATGCAATCTAAACCGCTGCGGTGATACAAATCGCTTATGACAAGGAATATAACTTTATCCCTTAACAGTTTGGAGTAACTTCAATTGCGACCAAAATTTTGACCCCCAAATTATCCGCATTGTGCAACTTTCACATTTTATTATAATCATCCGACTTTGGGCGATTGTTGTGAATAGGAGGGGAACCACCGCTGCCCCCAACCGGCAAAACATCCTTGAACGACACGAAGCAAACCGTTGCACTACATTTCTGTGTCAGTGTTAACTTATCCGTGTTAAGAGGTTTGCGTTTCAACGTTTACTTAAATTTATCTAAAACACCTATTTGCGAAGTGCAGCACCACTTAGCATCGTGCAAAGGTCAATAAATAGAATCTTCACAGCAGAGAGTCAGACATTTGTCGGGAAGAAGTGCTCATTAACAATGCTCGGATGGTTGGTTGCTTGGCTATGTTCATAACGTACACTGCACCTTGTGTGGCATGGAACCAGGCGTAAAGTGGGATACGAATTTTCAAAATTTACCCGTTAGTTGATCATGCTTTTGGTATGAACCAATGAAAACTTACGAGAACATGGCATAAAACACTGATATTGCTGCGCAATTTACCTTGCTTTGTGTACCACGTGACCTGCGGTACAAGGCAACGCAGGTCTCTTAAAATTTACTCAGTTATTGTTTCTCAGAAAAGTATAAACTTGCCATATTCACCATCAAAAGTTTAGTAACTATGAAAAAGAGAGTGTAGTTTGCTCAGCCTAATCTGCAACCAGCAGTGCTGCCTTCCTCTAGAAGCCACAGGCTTTTGGCAGGGTTGCCATACCGGCCTTATTTCTACGAAATGTCTTTATTTTGACTTGGATCCTTATTTTTTGCTTTATTGTCTGATTTTCCAGTCAACACGGCGTTTGAGGAGAGGGTGTTCTCCCTTGTTTCGTCACAGTGGACCAAAGATAGAAACAGCCTTCGCGAAAAGACAATCTATTCCATCTTACAAGCAGGGTTGAAGAACTGGATGTAATGTCTCACTCCGAACTTCCAAAATTTTCCGACTCCTGATTCGAACTATTGAACATAACCTGAATGGATTTGGCCGTCAACAATGGCCAAGAAGTGAGCTAACATTAATTTAAAAACAAGCATGTTGCTTTTGTCGCGAGGAACGTGAGTAGGGGCTTTGAATTTAACCGATTAATTTAAAGAAAATTTACTACTGTACTCATGAAAAATCATTCTGTTTACTAGGGCGATGTAAAAAATGATTAAATTAGACTTCTAGAGTCGGAGTCGGATAAAACAATTCGAGTCCGACTCCTAGTGTTAATAGGAATCCGACTCTACCCAAAAACCTTCGACTCCTTGCGACTCCGACTCCGCAACCGATGCGACTCCGACTCCGCAACCCTGGTCAGAAGTGAAAGTAAGCTTCGACAAGAGCTGCGGTGAGAGGCACCAGTTGGTAGTCTCTAAGGACAAAGGATTGCTGAAGCAGACTATTTCTAGTACAAAATTTGGTTAATGACTAAACGCATTTCGTTTAGCATTTATGTTCTTTTTTTATCCTGTGTTATTTTCCGGTTGTCCTTATTTTTAAGTTCAGTTTGATGGCAGTCCTGCCTTTAGGGCAAAAGTCAAGTAAAGTTTTTAAATGCAAAATAGAATTTGAACCATTCTATACAGCCGTTATTTTTCAAGTGTTAAGCTCTGCGAAGCAAGGCTCTAGCGTTCACAAACGTTTGCTTCAGTTGCATCTCAGTCACTTCTACTCACTTGCTCGTCGAAAGATGATCAATGTTGAGAGGTTTACGACGCTCCGCCAGGATTTTCTTCTTCTTTTCACGTTCTGTTTGTCGTTTGTTTGGCCTATTCCTGTCCGTCTGTACCAAGCAAAAGATGAAAAAAGAGTTGAAAATGTATATTGTTATAGCAAACGTCGGAAGTTAGTTACAGGTATGTGCTGGAGTTACCATATTTTCATCACCTAAGAAGAGGACATTTTGGATTTATCTGAAAAGGAGGACGTATGCTAAACCTAGTACACTGTATATGCATCCTATAAACATTTGTCGTACAGCATTACTGAACTACCATGGAGTGGATGTGGATATCAACTCATCAGTAAAACGCAAATTTGCCCTTCATTCAAGAAAGAGACTTTCTTTTGGTAGCTACATTTGTTTTGAAGCAGCAGCGTATATCAGCATCGAGCTATGCTGGATTAGTATCTCCATGCATCAACATAAACGTAATAACAAACACGCAGATTTTCAAATTTAATGGACTTCTTTTGAAAATTGTAGGTGTTTTTCTATGTCAAGTATCTCGTCAGGATATTTGATGTTTTGATGAGAGAAAATTTGCATCAGATTCAGGCGTAATTTTTTTGAAAATCGTACTTGGACAAGGGTTTCTTATCAAGAATAATTTCTCAAGACAATTTTCCCCTTTTGTTGTTTTTCTTTTTGTTTGTAGATAAACCCCTGACGTTCCGTGAAAAAAAACTGGTAAGCGGTACAGTTGGTTGAGCACGCGCCACAGGTGCTGGCAGGTTGGGTTCGATTCCCAGTCGGGTCACATCGAAAACTTGAAAATCGATACTTGCGGCCTGTCCGGCCTCGTGCTCGACGTTGATGGGCGGGTGCAAAGAAACAGTTCACGCGCGGTGCTGTCATTGTCTCGCCACCAGTGCAGCATTCACTGCGAAAGCAGCCGCGTTGCCCACAATTGAAGCAAGCGGAGATGGGCGCTGCCGACCGCTCCTGACACTCCAAAAGGAATGCAGAAAGGGAATATAAATGAAACTGAGCCGTGAAGGTCAGTACACCTACCCGAGCGAGGTAACCACCATAATGTAACGACATATTGGCAATAGCCGCTTTTTTGCGTTCCTCCTCTTCCTTTCTCTTCTTTTCGTCTTCCTCTTCCTTTTTCTTTCTTTCCTCCTGGTTGGCGGAAACATCGTTTATCAAGTCATTGATAACAAGTATTGTTGCATTTGCAACATTCAAACAAGAAAAGCTCAGGAATCTTAGATAAAAAACGATAAAAGTAAAAAATAGGTGTGAAGTTTTTTTGTTTCCGAAAGTAGATGTTACAAGTGTTTATAAAACTCTTACAAGCAAGACAAAACTACGAAACTAATGACCATCTGAGACTTTTGTCTGCTAGCTGCTAATTCAGACAGAACTAATTATTGCAGAGTTGTTGAAAATTAAAATCTTCAGTCAAAATAACTGACAATTTTTTACGTAAAACCTGATTTAATGATCTTTAACTTGTAAGGCAACTTTTGTGCAAAACCATGCTAAACACTTCAATATTCGCTGGGTCCACGAAAACAAAAATGACGAAAAAGAAAGAACTTGTTTTCTTTGCCTGAAGGCAACGACACGTGCGCTTGGTGCTGCACGAAAAATCTACTCGTGCATATGCAGTTGTTTCGTTGCCAAATGGTGCTTAAACTCTCAAAGACGCTCATTATTTTGAGTCAGCCAAGTTACTCTCACACTATATCCAACTGAGAGAAAAATAAATCACTCTCATGGAGAAGGAAAATTTAAAATAGTTGCGAAAGTCATTAAAAAATAGCTTTAACTAGCAACAGCACTCATTGTCTATGAATTATGAAAATTTTTTATCAAAATAAGCCGTTTTCAGAGTTATTTTTAACTAGTTTTCTTTTGTTCTTTATACCCTCTCTTTAAGCATCCGCTCTTTTTCTTTTTCTTGTCTCAGTCGTATCTGCTCGGCTCTCTCTTGTTTTCGCTTCTCAATCTTCAGCCGGAGTTCCTCCAGCTCTTCCTCATCCTGCTTCCTTTTTATAAAGTAAGCATCGATCAACGTCTGCAGTTCAGACTGATCTTTTTCATATCTTTTTCGTTGAATCTCTTCCAAGTCAACCTTCTCATCGTCAAGAGGAGTGATTCTGGCCAGAGAGTGCCTGCATCACAGAGCTCGTTAATTGTATGAGGCAGACGGATATCCTAGAATATTTAAAAAAGCGTAATATTTTAAAAGCGTACGAAGACTGTATGAAAAGCGTTGTGACTGCAAAGCATCACAAGCCTGTTTATATTTAAATGCCAAATTTGCAACCAGCTGCGAATGTAAGCATGACCATGAGTTATGCAAGGTGTGAGACCAAAAAAAGAATCTCCGTTATGAAACAGGCCGCCATTTTAAGTGGTAACGGCTGTTTCGGGAAAGGGCACCTGCCCCCCAAGCCAAATAAATACTGGATTCGCCCACACGCACAATGATTTTTGGGCGAAAACGTTTCCAAATACATTGTGACATAGGTTTTGCAATGGAACAACATAAATAAAAACTATGCAAATACTTTGTTTTTAGTAAAAAGACCTTTTCACAATATTGAAACTTTTTTGCTTTGCTGTCACAAACAATGACAAAGTTACTTACTTGGGGCCAACCGATGGTCTCTGCAAATAGAAGAAGCAATGACAAAACGTTAAACTGAATAATGAAATTGATTCAAACCAATACGAATACTTCAAAATGCAAAAATAATTCCGATTGTTCTTTGCACATGACCTACTTTCGTTGTCTTAGAGAAAAAGCAAATAGTAAACACTTTTATGCTTTCTTTGCTCAAACCAACATCACTTACTTTCATCTTCAGTGAGATGTTTCAGTTTGTAGTTCAGGGAACATAATACTTTGATATTCGCTGCATTTGCAGTCGGAACTAATTTGGTTGACTCCTATTGAAAATTATGCGTTACTAGCCCACATACATTTGTCTTGGCTTTCAATTTTGCGTTTGTTTTCATTGGTGCACTGTAATTGTTTATTATTAAGGCACAAATACAAACGTTTTTGTTTGCAGCGGATCGACTAAAAAAGGCAGACATATTGTAAACAAACATGATTTTCAGTGCCTCAACATTTTATTTGTTTCACCTATTTTCTTGTCTGCGTCTTTGTTACAGGCTCTTTGCTACTCGATGCAGAAGTTTTTCTGAATTACAAAAATAATTGTTATCCGACTGCGCGGTTGATGCTGTAACAGACGTCTATTAAAATACTTGATCAAACAGCGGTTGTGCAACCAACGTTTCGCTGACACATCTGATCATTCCAATCCTTGTATAAAACATCATGGACAATGTTTTGTGAAAACGTGGACTGGACCGATCGAGGCTCTCGAGCCATTTCGCGTATTTGATTCAAGTGCTGCAGGAGGTTAAACGTATTCTTTTTCGCACCAGCACAAAATGTAAACGCGCATATGTCCAATTATCTTTTGAAACACAAGCTAGCTTGTCTGTTTTGACAGCATATTAGGATCTAAAGGTTTTAGGTAACTAGTAATATCACAGTCTTGCGTGCAAAGACAAAAATAAAACCAAGCACTTCTTCACTTTTAGTTCAAACGCTTTTTAACAGATTTCAGGTGTTGGAAACAATGTGAACTGTTCGATATTAATTTCAACATATTTCTACACAAGGGTACAGCAGTTGTATCATTAAAGTGGTTGGTAATTCTTTACTGTGATACGAATAAACTGCTATGACGCGGTTGGCTGAGAACATATCTCATCGTCAAGTCTCGCCAGGGACCGAAAAATCGGGGTCGACAAAATTTGTCCGTAATGGTGTTCCAAGCCTGGTTATTCATTCCCATTAAATGGCACTGCTGCTTAGCTCTCTTACAACTGTCATTTCTTTATTGCACATCCAGGGAAATGTTCCTTGATGTACTTATACTGTACAGTATGCTTTGCTTTTTGTTTTCGAACTCCACACCGCAGCGGGAAGATATGAAATGATGTCGTGCGTGTGAGAAAGCATTCTACCTCAGGGTGTAAAGCGTGAACAGTGTCGGTTTCGTCATGAGTTTGTTTCTCTTCAGCATCCTGGTCTCTTTCTTGCTCGACCTCCTCTTCTTCTTCTTCCCCGACCTGGTCACTTTCTTGAGCTGCTGTTTCCTCCTGGCGTCATGACAAATGTGGGAAAGCAGCACTGACGTCACGTTTTATGATGTTGTTATGTCGATACGAAAGCAATTAACGTGATGCTACATGCATGCAGGTGGTATGGGTTACGCTGGAAAATGATGTCACACACTTGCTTGACCACTGCAAGGAACATGTGCTTCACAAACAGAAATTACCTTAACACAGTATTCAGGGTAGGAAACCTATTTACTATCATGGGTCACATGTACTATGGGTTATCGCTTGTCAGCTGCGAAAAATAATACATTTTATTTCAAAATTTTACCCTTATCTAAGGAAAATAAAGAGAGAAAACTATGAAGAGCGATTGTGCCTCCTCTTAACTCACTGTCTAAGTATCTGCGTAACACGCAGTTTCATTTTGACGCGATGTTGTGTTCTACCTTGTGTGACGAAAATTTTAATGCAGGCCATATTAAATGTGCACGAGAGCCGGATTTGACTCCCGGGCAGTAGGTTCCCCAGCCTTTCTGTACATCCACATCTTACAGAAATGTTTTTTTTCTTCTACTAAATTGCAGAGCGATGATTCTTTGATTGAAAAGTTGTGTTTGAAACCATAATGAGAAATTTGATTTGAACACAAGTTGGCAAATCTTTCAAGCATATGATAAATACCACTTTTGTCAAAGATTATTGCTTGATATTCTTGCTCATCACGCGTTATAGACAAATTAATGAACATAACAGCATTTTATCAACAACCTAAATGCTTCATTCTTAAAAGAAAACAATATTTCAAACCAATTGGTTCCAAGCTGGTGGAAAAATTATTTCAAACCACGTGGTTCCAAGATGTTCCAATGACAAAAGCAAAGGATGGACTTTCAAATGCTAGTGTATATGCAAATGCTGTATGCAAATGAGTTTTCCACCAAACTTCACAAGAAATGAGAAAAACTTTCATATTCATGTAGACATGCGTTGAGCGATAGATAGTGACAATGGCCATGAGATGCCATGACTTCGCTGTTCCGGAAGGACCAGGTGTTATTCCTGAAAGCTATGTGTGCCCGTGAGCATTACTTTTAGTTGCTCCTTGTCATGTCAAGCACCAAAATTTTAATTTTCAAAGAGTGCAACTCAATCTGAGGCTGAAACATCATTTCAAGGTGTTAGGATCAGATTGTGAGGAGGCCACTTTGTGACGTCGCGTCACGTCTTGTTGCCAACCATGCATGACTACGAAAATAAAGAAACCGTGTAAATCGCTTACAGCCGCTCTAAGCCAATATCTTCTGTAGCAGTGATGAGTAAGTCAAATGTCATTAACATCAAACATGATGTTTCTCGACATTTAGAAAAGTGACAGTGTTGCGAAAAATGATATTCAGCAAGGTTTCATTTGAAATGTCGTGAGAGGTAGATTTCAAGCCCTAAGGTTTCTTTTTCGCTCAGCAAACAGTGTTTGAAGAGCTGGAAAACAGTCAATTTCCTTAAACGTCACGCGATTGTTTATATTTCTCACGGGAAACATAAACCACCATCCTGGTTCTGGTGTTCAGTCTGTGTCATGAAGATGAAGAAGTGATGCAAATATCACTTGCAACCACAGTAATGGTTATCTTTGCCGCATCTGCACTAACGGAAGATTCCGGCTGTGAACATTGAAACCGGGCATTTGTGTTGTTTAGTCTTCTCTACATGTCCCACTGCGTAGTGAGGCATAGTAGCGAATTGTTGTTTAGTCTTTTATGCATTGCTCCATAAAAGGTATGTTTGACGCTGATGCTGTATTTCTGCCAATACCTGTTCCCCCGCTTCTTGCTCAACCTGTTGTTGCGATACCTTCAAACCGCATAAAAGCAAACATCTCAGTCACAACAAACGATTGTTTAAGGTCAGTTGCAGGTGAAATAGAAAATCTTGGCACAACAACAGTGACAAGGTTGCTGTTTATAGTTTGATCTTTCTGAGCATTTTTCGATTGGGCGGGTTCAACAAAAGAGAGGATAATAAATTTTGGATAATAAAAACCCATGACAATCACTTGTAGAGAGGATAATAAATTTTGAGTTTTCAAAGAATGAGACAGCAAAGCAATTTGCGGTAAAATTATGTTAATTTAAGAAAATATCAGAATGAATAGCTTATGGCCATTTTGACGCTCACTGCACAAGTTTTGACTGAAAAGTAAAATACATATCATTCTGCTTTACACATTTCCAACCTTTTATTAACGACTACAATTGAAAAAGTCTAGAAATATTTGTCATGAAAAATTTTCCATAAGCTGTAAAACCACCCTCTCACCTCAGGTTCCTCAGTGTCCGACATTTTTCTGCACCAGCGTCAACCACGTTGCAAGCCAAACAAGTTCTAGTTTGCACTTAGTGCCACGAAAAGAAAAAGAGCAACATACGCATTGTGCGATAAAGTTGCGCAATTACGCCCAAACAAAGCACACATCAGTGACGCAAAACAGCTGATTATGACTTATATCGAGAGCTGTGGCTTGATCTTGTGTGCAGCTTTGTGTCATTCATCGAAAAAGACTTTTCTTTCCACTTATTTTTTCGAATTTGACGCATAAACACAGTTTCATCATTTCCAGTAGATGGAAGCAAGACAACGAACATAATTTTGAACTTTTTTGCACTCCACTGAAACGAAATGTTTACTTGGCTCATGGGGGAGTACATGGCTGTGTATTAACGATAAGAGATGAGGTTAACTGACTTTGCAAACATCAAGCTGAATAAACTGGAAGGATGGTAATCCAACGTTTGTGAAAGTTGATTTGGTACTATCTACTGAGCGATAGCTCTCTCCTAAACGTTTTATAGAAAAATTTAACTCTCCTTCATCTCCACGAAACTGGTTAAGTTTGTGTCTCACTGCAAACACGCGTGAAGTTGAAATCAAAAGAATTCTCCATTATTTTTGTAATGAAGGGCCGCCGTTTAATTGGCGGAAACGCGCAACTTGTTTTTGCTTCCTACAGTTGAGTTAAGGTTTCATATTGTGAAACAAGGCTCCGAAAATCGAATGCTGCTCTCCTGTAAGACAGGACACACTGTATTTCATACGAGCATCGATTGAAGACTGTCCAGGGCTTTCTGACGAGCTTTTAAATTACAAATTGCGGTAGAATTACGAATTAAGTTGTTAATCGCCGGAAAACCCTGACTGCAACCTCATGTCTCATAACGTTGTAATCGATTTCACGTAAAACTACGCATCCTCAGTCCTTATTCGAATAGAATCTATTTGAATAAGGAGGAATCTATTTGAATAAGGACTGAGGATGCGTAATTTTACGTGAAATCGATTTCCTATTAAAAATTTGCTGATCGATTCCTTGCTTACACCCATCGTGGAAAGTACATACTTGAACGTTGTAATCGTTTCCTCTGAAACATCTGTGTTATCTAGATACGAAAAAACAATTCTGCCACATTTGCCTTCAACATCTTCTTTGTTACTTCAAGAAAATTGCAATTTTAGATGGTTGGGTAGCTTTAGGGGGAAGCAGTTTTGCGTCGAAAGGCATTAAGGTTTGCGCAACGAGACAGAGAGCTTCATTTCGACCTACTTTTTGAGCTGAAAAAAAAGCGAGAGTTGAATACTCTGGAACTGAAATAACTTTGGATATAGATGTTTATTTTCAAAAGCGTCCAAACATAAAACACGAAACCTGCTTTCTCAGCTTTTTAGGTTTAAGTGCTAATGACTACACGAACGCAAATTGCGCGAGCGCTCCCAGGCAAAAATCTCGACAGTGGTGCCGGTTGGCAGTCCATGAGTGGCCAACTGCTCATCGAGGAAGGGGATCGCTGAGGCTCGCGCTGGCTGCGTCTCATCGCGAGTTAATTGCTCTTTTATAGATTGTGACATCACAAACGACAGCTGACGACCCAGCGGCTGTCTGGGCCAAAGAGAAGCTGATGCGGCCAATGAACAAGTGATCAGGAATGTTTTGCTTCTAAGAAAGAAGTTAAATCTCTTCTGTTTCAGCTTTCATACTCTGGTAAAAGACATTTTGCAGTTGATGTCGGTCAAACAGATTTCCGAGATACACGTTTTAAAAATAACTTTGTCTTGCCTGAAACCGCAATGACTTATGTCGATAAAAGCCTTATAATATTGATATCAAAGTTCATAAGAAAACATCTTTGGTTCTTTATTGTGGCCACCGCAGTAAAACACCTGAACCAAAAAATTTGCCAACTTTTAGCTGTATTAGAAGAAAGCTTGTTTGTTTGTGAAACCAAAGCTGAGAAATTCATATCCGTAGCCTTTTCATCAATCTTCCTTATAAGGTTGGTAGTTAACGGCCCGGTGATGAAAAGAGGAAAATGTGAAGTCTAGTGATGAATTACATTGAAAAAAATCTGAAGACCGGTAATAAATCAACCGAGTGAGATTTTAGATAGGTCTATGCAGTTTTCTTTTATGGAAAATGTTATGTACCCTGTATGGACCTGTAGGGACCCTATTTCTCGGATTCTAGGGTTCTGATGTTAATTTTGTCTGATCCTAGAGACCTGATATTCAATTCTAGGGAACCGAATCGGGTTCCTAAAGCACCTTAAAAAACCCTGGGTCTGTGTTTAGCTGAGGTTTTAGATTGGTCTATATTTTACGTAAAAACTGAATATAGAAACTTTGTATTGAACTACAACCTGCCTCCAGTTTTGCATCAGATTAGCGCGAACCGACTTTTAAATTCAGTCGGTTTAAATCTTTCTTGTGACTTCAAAACGCAATTCAAACACTGACAAAAACATTGACTGCAGACGTCTAATCCAACCCCGACCCCCTCTGCTGTCTCCATCTCTTTAATTCCACAATATTTGCCGACAACTGCAGTAACTGTGCATGAGATCCTAACTATGCGCAGGTCTGTTTGAAACTGAATTAAAGGCTGTAATGAATCGGTATCTGAAGCCGACGATTACTTCTGACGCGGGGTCTCTGGGGAGGCGGAGAAGAGCGAAGCAGAAAATTGATTTCACCTTCGCTCGCACACACGCTTGACGCTCGCTTGTACCAGGAATGCTACGTCATTACTTGCGGCCACCAGCAGTCATGCTTTTGCAGAGTCGAAAATCTTGTTGTTCTTTGAAACTCGATTTCCTATTTCAGCCAACCTGGTACAAGGTCAGTAAATAAAAATGATGTTCAACGTTGACATTTTGGAAAAGACGAAAAGTCAGAACTTGCCTTGAGCATCGTAACATCGTGCCACCCATGTTTGCAACTTTTTTGATTTTGTTTGACTAAAGGCTTTTTCATTTTATCTCTCTTTTTTAACCCGAATGAATATAAATAGGATTACTGGTGTCGTATTGAGATCCCGAGATGTGTTACTTTTTCGGATTTCGGGATAAACTCACAAGATCTTTATTCTGCAAAAAATTGTTTGTCTTCTGCATCACGTGACATTTGCTTCCCGCGACAGAGCGAAACTGCTGACGAGTGGAAAAACGCGGATGTCCTCCGAGGCTGACATTTCGTTCATATTCAAGCTGTGGTTGTCGGTTTGTTTTTGATGAAATTTCTAGTAGGGATAAAACACTGATGACACGTACTGGTCGCAACATGGGAATTGTGCGAAATCCTATCTTAAGCTCAAATCTTGAAACTGAACCAAGGCACCAGCAAACGCAGCTATAAGATTTCGGTGGGGATGAAACGAACAGATGTGTTCGCGCCACTCACCCTGTGTCCATCAAGTCAGATTGAATGCTGCATTGGTGGCGCTATTGTACATATTTTTCAAGCGGCGTAGCTTTTAATCATACACTGGTCACGTGACTGGATTGCAGTAAGCGCTGCTGGTCATCACGCCGAAAGTTGGAACATCCCAAGTGAGCCATGACCAACCATCCAAGTATAACCTGATTGACAGTCGTGTCCAGCCTACAGAAGCCTCAAGCTCCACCCATTCCGCTGCCGTTTATCTGGTTCGGAAAATACGAAAAGTTCTAATTTGGATTTAATTATCCACGGCATCGTTTCTGATAACTAGTGTTCGGAAATGTCGTAACCACGAATTGGCGTTTTAAAGCGAAAAGTCAGTTAGTGGTGATGCTGACACAAAAATCTGTTGCATTAAATATAGCTGCATAGCAACATCCCAATTTCTTTTTCAAAAACACCGCGAAAAAAATAACAACGCAACAAATCTTTGATTTCATCGTTCTTGCTTCTACCAGAGACCAAAAATATTTAACAACACATTAAAAACGCTAGGGCAACATTTCTCTCTAGCAGCAAACTATATATTGACGAGGCTATTGCTGAAGCGTTTTTCTGCTTGATTTGTTGTTACGAGGCTGTAATGGCTGTTGTTTGCCTATTTGAAAGCGGCAGCTACTGCCCCCACTCCACCATGTCCAGCGATTTTCATTTTTCCAGGACCTCCTCGCTTCGACTTGGTAAACTTCCCCATATACTCGCTCACTCGCTGCCGGAGTTGATTGATCTGAAAAGGCGCAAGTTTTTCATCAAAGCACTCAAACTTTCCATAAAAAAGAGCACAAGATGTTCTTCTTCTGCACAAAAATATCTCAATAGCGTAGTTTCTGGTAAAATAATTTTCGATGAAAATAACTGGTTAACCTCTGGCATAACATTTTCGAAAAACAGCAAATAAGTCAAAACTAACGTGTGCCGTTATAAAGGCCGATAAACCATTTGGCAGAAACCTTTTTTCTGAGTAATCAGGTAATGTTATATGAATAAAAGTTATAATTCGCACATTGTTTATTTTAAACAATGAGCGAATTATTTGTTGTCGAACTTTGAGTTCAAGCGTTACTTGGAGCTATTTTCACATTTAGCCTACCTTTTGTTCAGAAAAAATTAACTGGCAGAAAACAACGTTTGCTATCACCCTTGCTTGATCAAATGGTTGATATATCATCCAATCGTGTTGTGAAACCGATGGAAAAACACAAAATATTGGAGTTGCCGCAGAAAAATACGTCTCTATGTACTTACGTCATATTTTTGCCTGTGTATTCTTTGTTCAAAATCGTACTTGTCTTCTTCCAAGGTGTAAAGCCAGCTCCACAATTCCGTTGCCTTGTCGCGAAGCCTTTGCAATAAGCAATAGTGACATTCCACCCATCCCGACCACAGTGCATGGAAAATCAACGACACGCGCATACATTATTACCATTTGTTACAACTCAAAACTACAGTATCTCCGTGGTGGCATGCAAAATGCAATTTTGTAACTGCCAGGTCCCAACTTGATTACCAATCATTGCAAAAGGTTTCGGGATAGTAGCCCCATGTATGCTTGGTTTAGTTAATTTTTATCAGTTTTTTATATCATGTTATTGTTTTGTTTGTCCATCTCTAAATACACTTTCAGTACATTAGGTCAAAGCTGTTCTTTTATGAGTGGTAAAATCTTTGTTGAAACTTATAATGGATTTCAACTAACTTTTTGTAGGCGCAGAAAAAATCAGGAAAAATTTTACTTAATATCACATTGCGTTGAAACTACTGTGGAATGAAATGAGAGAGCAGGTACTTTTCAGTGTTGAGATGGTCGATGTTAAGAGGCTTCCGTCTGTCGGCCAAGATTTTTCTTTTTTTCTCTCTTTCTGTTTGACGTTTATTCGGTTTGTTCTTTTCCGCCTGAAAACCAGAAGTTCCAGAACGGTAAATGAGTAATTTACTTTTATTCTTTAAATAAACAAGCGGCTCTCAACGCTGTGAAATGGTTTCTAATTGATTTAATCGCTATTTACCAAAGCTCGAAATCTTTCCAAACAAGCTTCAACTTAAAAACCGAAATGCGTCATATCAAAATTGTTTGAAGGTGAAATGCGTGCGGACGTTTTGTGAAAGATAAGTAACGTTGACTTCGAACTCACCCGAGCGAGATAACCTCCGTAATGAAGAGACATATTTGCAATGGCAGCTTTTTTCCTTGCCTCCTCGTCTTGCCTCTTTGCTTCCTCTTCTTCCTCTTTCCTTTTCCTTTCCTCCTGAAAAGTGGTGACGCTTACTTTTTCAAGAAAAACGTTTCGTTGCTAGAGGGATTAATATCTTTAAACTGACGAGGATGCTAATATCATGTTATTAATAGAAAAATATTGCTTAGGTTGATCAAAATATAGATACGCAGACCATGTGTTGGTAACCGGTAATGTTTTGGAATATCTTTCTTTCGGTGAAAACATTTTTTAAAACGTGATTACTACTCATAACATTGCTCCTCGTTCTCACCCTCTCCTGAGTCATCCTCTGTTTCTCTTTTTCTTGTCGGATGCGAGTTTGCTCAGCGCGTTCAGCTTTTCTCTTCTCAATCCGAACACGAAGCCTTTCAAGCTCTTCCTCATCCTTCTTCCTCTGCTCAAAGTGACTGTTAATGAGCCCTTGAAGTTCCGAAAGATCCTTCTCCATTCGTTTACGGTGAATGTCTTCAAGATCAACAACCTCTCCATCGGGGATCTTGGGAGGAGTTAGTTTGGGAATGGAAAGTCTGAAAACGCCACTCAGAATATGAAATCAAAACAAGACGAAAAGCAATTCGAAATCCATGGACTCTGATTTGTTTTCTATATTCCAAACTTTGAAATTCTGTCGCTAAACTTGCGAACTGCTTAGAATCATTTACTAAAAATCTCCGTACATTTAGTAGCGATGTCAAACGTAACATCCTCAAGATTGGTGTAAACACGGTTTTCCTACAAAAAACATAGATTGATTTTTGTTGTGTCATATTTATCAATGAATGAATGCTAACCATCAGTGAGTTTTTATTACAGCAAGGCATTCCAAATGATGTTTTTGCAAAGACCGCTTTAGAAACACGATGTTAATTGATATAGAAACTTGTGAATCACATGAAAATTTACGTGATAAATTATTTCTCTTCTGACAAAAGCATTTGCAAAAATTTACCTATTGCGCTATTCGATGGATTTGTTATAAAATAAAACACATAAATGGTTTGTTTTCACGTTGATAACATATTGACTTACTTTGGTGTCATGAGAGGACTTTCAGACTTCAGCTGCAAATAAAGAAAAAAAGAAGCAAGTTGCTTACTTTGACCCAAAGTTTCAAATAGCGTTTAAAACAAGAAATTTTTTCAAATAGCATTTTAAAATACATGAAATAATGTTTAAAACTACAAACATGAAACAACTCCATACATGAAAAGATAAATACAAATAGTGAAACACTCTAGGACAAATTGGATATTTTTTGAGATCTTTACCAAAATTTAGCATTACTTTGGCCATCAGACAGACTCACAAATACTTTACATGACCCAAGTTTGTAAGACGCTTGCGCACCAAGGGTGATCACGTGACGAGACCACGTGACGAGCTGTAGCTGAATTGCATTGAAAGAGAAAACAGTCCGTACAGAAGGAAATTTGTTTGCATTACATGACCTTTTTGTATGAGCTAACCCTCACGACCAGGTACACAATGAGAATACATTCATTTTGTCTTTCCCACGTAACAAATTTAAACTTATTCTGAACGTTGATGGAAAATAAACTCCATTCGTTTTCTTACGTCTGAAGGAGCCGAATCAACACCATCTTCCACCTCTTGTTCTTGGTTCACCTCCGTTTCAGCCACTTCTTCGCTCACTTTTGCGTCTTCATCCGGTTTCTCCTCCTCTTCATCCTCTACATCTTCCTGAGGTCAGCGATGACGCAGACATGCAGCGTATGACGTCATCGCGTGAAGTTTGCAAGTGGCAAGCAAAGTGAGGAAAATACATGCAAATGTAAAACTTTTTTGGAAAAAGTGTAGGAGAGACTCATTGCTTGTGCCAGCGTTTCTTAACCTCTTTCTACCTCAGCACACCTTTTGGTCACGCCTAAGCAGACCAGCACCACCTACCAGTGGCTAACACTTGGTTACTATAAGGATAAATAAAGACAAGTGCAGTCGATGAAGTGCTAAAGTGTCCGGTAAAAATACGTTTGTCCAAACGTATTCCTTTTACCTTTGTGACCTTCCCCAGCATCCCCTGGGGGTGCTAGCACCCCAGGTTAAGAAACCCTGGCTTATGCAATTGACATTTTACATGTTGGGTTTACAACCTTTTTACTATATTGGGCAAAACAGAGATATCGCTTTTATTAACATACTTATTGTGACATAATAGTGCTTCTGAAATCAAACACTAACAGCAAACGTATCAAAAACGTCATTGAAATTGATGAAAAAAATCGGGCAGTAACCTCATTAATTATTCAGTGTATCTGATCTTCTAATCTCCACAGCCCATATAAACGTCTACTTCAATGTTATTTACAAAAAACAAGCTTTCGAAACGTTCATGTTTGCTTGCTAACTGCAAAAGATATTTTCTTCTTTTACTGAAATTCTTCTAGCTTTCTAGTGAAATTTCAGTTAAGTTTCTTCCTTTTTCTTTTTGATTATAGTTTCCTTGCTTTTTTCTTTGACTGGCATTCTAGTCAAAACTGGGTTTATCTTTTAAACATGTTTTAACACATGATAAGCTTCCTTGTCGAACGGTAGTTCCTGTAATTTAAATCAGATTGGCTGCACTTCGTTGCAAACACGCACTTGAACATTTTCACGCTTCGCTTCACCGGTCTCCTCCTCTCCTTCCTCCTCATCCTCTCCCTCAGTTTCCTCCTCACTTTCCTCTTCACTTGTTTCTTCCTTGACCGTAGCCAGCAATGTTTTGCAAAAGCATTCCGCCACATGCAGAAGTGTCGTCATTTTCAATGGTTGTTGACGTTATTAAGTGCATTCGCAGCACCATCGTGCAAGTATTAGCCAGAAGTGTATTATTAGGTGAAAACGTGTTGTGTACAAACGTGAAATTAGGCATGCAAGTGAGAGAAAAGTGAAAAAAAGTCAATAAATGAATGAACTTGTCAAACCTAGCGATATGATACAATAATGGATAAGTCTCAATGAAATGCAAAAAACACATGAATCCAGATTACGCAATACCCGGTGTTATGGTAAGATTTCTTCTAAAACGGACACCCATTACTTCTCCACAGGTGACGGTACTTTCATGAGGAGGTAAATATGGAGTGACGAATGTTTAAGAAATATTTTTGGCAACTGTTTGTTCCAAGAGGAAGCACCGACCAACTCCTGATAAAAGCTTTTTTTACATAAATTTTTTACAGAAAAGATAAAAGCTTTTTTTAACGAAAACAGTCAAAGCGATGATGATGATCATCATCATCCAAAAACCTTGAATATATTCCATCTACAACTGAGTCATTAGTTTATTTATTCAACATGATTTTGAAAGCTAAACGCTTTTAGTTTTACTCCAAATAATTGCAACAGGTTTGACTGTGGTCAAAAGCGTAGAAAGGGGTAGTTTTCCGTGTAATTTCGTCAAAGTTTTTTTTCTGTCTAACTTCGTTCTAGCAGTAAACGTTTCCAGAAAAACTAAAGGTGCTTGATGTCAGACACGCAAAATGTCTCAACCTGTTTGAGTTACAAGAATTTTGAAAAGTGTCAACTACAGTTTGCACTTTGAACTTTGTTGTTTAATGCAGTGACACAGGGAACAATTGCATTGCGAACTGAATTTCAGCGACAGCTGAGTTCTCGCCCTTATCTTTTTTCCTGAAATTTTTGAAACAACTATCGCAATGAAACAAACACAAAGCTGTTGCTAAAGGTCAAATAAAAGCAGCCTAGATAACATTGTTTCGCACAGACTTATGCAAAAAAAACAACTTTTAAACAGTTTTAAAATCCTTTTGTTGCAGTTTTGTAAAAATGTTTTGAAATCGTTTTTCTTGCGTTTTTTATTCTTTTGGTTATTGGTCTTTTGGGTAGGGGAATTGGGGATCCTGGTCGATGCACAATAAAACTTCTTATAAAATTCATCTCTAGTTGATAAGTTTTGCAACATTACCGTAGATCAGCAGGAATATCTTTAAATTATTTTAAAGCTTTTACATCTTGCTTTTAAGTGCCTACCTCACTGGAATATTCTTCTTCTGAGTCGGACATAATTCCAGTGTTCAGTATGTTACAAAATTACAATAAAACTTCCCTACTTTCTGTTACAACACTCTAGCTACACCAAACGCCTGTTGAGGTATGAAAAAGGTAAGTTCAAGCTATTGCGGTGTTCAATGCTTTTCACTCTATTCTGCTCGGCTGTGACGGAGCTATAGCCTATGTCTTACGGCAAGAAACAATATCTGACCTGTCTGGTAATAAGTTATGCCGTACACGTGTTTAGAAGTAATCAAAATATCTGCATCGAATCAAATATTATCACCGACTAGAGATGTGCAGTAGATCTGCTTATTGCGCTTTTAACAATGTGCTAAAGTTGAAACAAAACCGGGCGAACATGCGTCTCCAGACACGACATCTGCTTTTTGTCTCTGCTTATATCTTTCTGTGACAGACGAAGAGTTGACTTTATCAACACGTCAGCTGTACACTTCAGCGTCATTTGCAGCAAAAGCTGACGTACGTCTGACGTGTGATTGCGAAAAACGCAGTTGCAATATGAAGGAACTGCAGTTCATATCATTTTTGCTGATGCGTTGCTTGGTTTAAATTTCATCTGAAGAAGAAACAGTAAATTTTGCAGGGTATTTTGCAAACCGCAGTCGTCTCATTTACCCTCGCTTTTTAAAAGTGATATCCAAGTATATTCATCAGAAAAAATAATTTATTTTCAGCTTTTCTATGTCGATGTTAACGTTATAGGTATGTCAATGTCGTGTTACATCAATTTGTTTAAAATTTACTGGATAATAAACGAAGTGCGACCCGTTCACCGATGCAATCGTGACGCAACAATTTATGTTCAAACTTTGTAGCTTTACCAGGTTTGTACGAAGCAGAATTCCAATTAGTTCTCCGGCCAGGCGCCAACGCATTTAAAAAAAGGTTTTAAGTTTCGCTTCAGCCACGATCGAACAGGATGCCAATCACTTTATGAAATAGAGTTGTGGTGGATCGAGATAATGAACCTTACCAGACATAAATCGTCAGATTCTTTAGACAAGAAAATATACTGGAAATGTGAAATCTTTAAAGTTGTTTGAAAGTTATTTCCACAGAGTCGTTTAAATTTCACTCCTTTACTACTGTCTACAAAGATTGTTATTAGATCCTCACTGTAAAAGGGGATGCTGCAATAAACTTAAGAGTTCCCGAAGAAACGAAAACTGTGGTTGCTTAAGCACACAGCCGACACATCTCAAACATTACAAAACTAAGATAGGACAATGTTGAGGGGCGTATTTGACAAAAAATGCAGTTTGTGGTGTTGACCCTACTTGTTAACTTTCACTTTTGTTGTAAACATTCCTTTTTAACAAAATGTAAATCAAAATTCGCTTCTGCTTTTTCCCATTTCCTCTTAACGTGATGAGATTGCATTCAACAGCAACAAATGTTTTGCGCACTGCAATATGAAGTAAACATTTTATGACAATCTGGGTTTCATCCTAAAGTAAAACCGACGACCTGAAACGACCTGAGTGCACACAATGTAGGATGGAATAACGTTGACGATATCACTGGAATGTTAATTGAGAAAGACAAGTATGCAAATTTCACCTGTTGCATTGAATTGCATCTAATACAAAAAACATTTGTGAGACCAAAAAAAGTTTCAGGTTTGTAGAAGCTTCAATCAAAGCAGCCAAACCGCCATAAAAATGTAATGTTACATTTCTTATCTTCTTCGTTGTCTACAAACACCAATCCACAGTAGCATTTTCAACTCAACTTTCTGCAAACAACTGCAAAATAGACCAGCTTCCTTTTTTAATTACTCACGCTGTCCAACCAAAATACTCATTTCTTGGTCACGTTCCTGCAAATTGCAAACTACTGGCTGTTTGATAGGAAATTATAAAAAACGAGCATGATTTGAATTGTTTTTAACGCGTTTTGCTGCACCAAATGTTCTGATATAATAAGAACGGATTTTTCGTTACATCTTCTTGTATTCCAGACAAGTCGCGCATGCATATTCTTTTCGACTCGGTTTTCTTGCCACGGATTCCACCGTGCAAGCCCTTTCCTGCATTAATGTGCTCTTTTCAGATCATGCATTTAAGAGACGTGCCTGCCACTGTCACGTTGTGACTAAAGAACTTTGACAGCAAAGCTTGATAAACGCGCGGCTGATTCGTCATTGTCACCTTTTGTTGGCAGATATAATCTCTCAGTGACGTTGCCACAGGTCCGTAGCCACATGGGGGCATTTAAGGGCAGTTCCCACCAAATATTTTTTGTGCGCCCCAAATTGTGTTGTACCCAGGTAAATTTATTTTAAACATACAAATAGGGCAAAAATCTTGCGCCCCCTAAAAATCTACTTTCCCCACCAAATCTTAAAACCTGTCTACGGCCCTGCGTTGTCATCGCAGTGCGCGAAGAGCATGTGGTAATTTCTAATATTTGTGCTTACATCTATGCGCTTGTCGTTGTCGCAGATGAAAAAGAGGAACTTCATATTCTTGAATGTTTAGAGAAATATATAAAAAAACTTTTCATTCCTGTGTCACTGTTTGGTTGTCTAAATCCTCATGCCGCAGTTTTACCGCCTATACAAGGAACTGGCTTCATTTGAGCTTCGCGGGTGGAGCCAACGTCAACTTGAGCGGTACATGCTGCATGTAGTCGGTGAACGTCAAGCAACTGTCCCGCTTACAGGCTGCTGAGCGGTGGCTGCAATACTCAAGTTGGCGAAGAACTTGTTTGAAGTGGAAGATGATCAATGGTGGTTGCACGTGCACGACAGGCGCTAGACCAGGCATTTCAAACTCAAACAAATCAGGACTTATAAAGTAACCCGAGGGCCGCCTTATGACGCTGACGCAACAATGGCGGTATACCTAGCTGAACTTTACTAGAAACAGCTTTTACATCTTATTCCTACGAAACATATCATAAGTTGCAGGCAAATCGTTTCTAGCCGTCTTTACGTTCATTTAAAAGGAACGTGTTCACTCGCTACTTTAAACACTGTTGAACAAAACTGAAATCTATATGTTAGTTGTTTGAAAATCCCCAAAAAGCATCGCGGGCCGTGGACTCCTGCGCTAGACATTGCTTGCCACTTCATTCAAACACGCGCAATTGCGGGTGACGAAACATGCTCTGTGACAGAACAAAGGTGAAAAGTTACAGTTTGTGTTCTGGCAATCATATCGAATGCGGGGGGGACCCAGTCATGCCTTCACGAAATTCACACATTCAGGATTATTCGGCGTGACTCGTGTAGTTATAGATGGGTAGAGATTAAATGCTACTTTTGCTTTACCTTCTTCAACGTGTTTACAAAACCTTGAAAACGAACAGTAGGCAAAACAGATTAACTTTACCTACTACACGAATTACCTGCGGGTTTTACCAACTGGCATTCCAGACATTACGTCACAAACATATGTTCGGCTTACCACCGTGTGGATGGTGCAGAATGTGATACAAGAAAAAAACGCTAATAAATTTCTCAGCAGTCATTATTATAATACCTCGTTACTTTCACAAAAATATCCAATCCAACCTCAAAAAAAAGCAATTTCATTAGGTTGACAGATTGCTTCTTATTCAAAGCATAGGCATTCTGTCAAACTCTGTGATGCCTCAAACCACCAGGTTATATGTGGAAAGAGGGTGGCGATTTTGACGGTAGCTTGCTGATAATATCAAAACGGGAATGTTTGGTCTTCATTGCAGACAAACGTTTCAATGAATGAAGACGATATCAGAGACGTTTGGGAGGTTTGTAGCACAAAGGGACAGTGTTCAGTAACGTAAGGTTAACCATTTTTTTTCAATTACATTTCAAAATTCGTCCATTTCTCTGCTGTGTGTGCCAGGAGTAGGGCCCACAGTAAGGCTTACATTAAAAAAAAATAATCCATTAATATTTTACTCACATTCTGCGCAGTTTGACATAAAAGTTCTCATTAGATGATATGTCGACTGTGGAAAATACACGGGTTTCACTGCGGTCAAGATTTTGGTTGATATGAGCTGTTTTTAGCTGTAATATTACTTTCTGGTTATCTCTGTGTAAACAACAACCGGTGTCTGGTTTATAACAAGTTATTAATGAGCTTGTTACGTACTGGTTTAACTTGAAACAGGTGTAAAGCAAATAATGTCTATAAAATTCTTCATTACAATGGCGTGCAAACAAGCAAAAAGGGTTGCATCACGTCAATCACCATTTCTCGCTCATGTTCGACCAGGCGTCAGCATTCCCTCACCGGCTTGTCGTCAATTTCTAAATATAGCGGCTAATCGTGTCACGTGACATCCTCGATCTCGGTGGCTTGCTGTTCGCATTGGGCGGTGACGAGGCCGGGACGTAAACAGTTGTTGCTATCACTTATATGAGTGGCATCTCAACCAGCGTGGAATGCGGCGCAGACCGTGGTCAAAGCTGCACACCTTGTCCCGGTTAAGAGGAAGACTTTCGGAGAAAAGCAAGTGCGTAATTCAAAGAGATCTTGTCATTACCAAGTTCCAAATAGAGCAGCATATCGAAATTGCCAAACAAGTTAGTGTTTGTGTTTACATAAACCATCACAAAGATTATAAAATCTGGAATCATTCTCTATATTCACTCTACTGACTCATTCTATATATTTCTCTCTTAACCTGTTTCCAAAAATGCGGATTAAAATTTAAAGTTTAAAAATGCATTTGACTGAAACGTTCTTTCAGCATGTCAAAGAAGCAGGGCAAGCGGCTTTGCAAACTACCTAGCATGAAAAGATGGAAATCGCAGAAGCGGATTCTGACGCCATAACAACCATCCAGTTTTCTCAGCGGTGGCGAAAAGTCTACGTTGTGTTACTGCAGCGGAGCCAACGCTGCAAGTACCAGAAACTACGACTACAAGAACGATTAAATTTTCGAAAATGTTAAGATTAACAACTGATGATTTTTACTTTATGGTCAGTAAGTCCGTGGTTTGGGAGAAAGGTCTCCAACACTAAGGGGTCTTACTGCAGTTGGGCGTCCATCTAATTTCCAACACATCACACCTGCATGAGGTTTAAATGCATGAGATGATAGTGGAAGAACTGTTCATGAATCAGGCCTAGAAAGGACTGCACGCACGTTTTCACTTACAGAACCAACACAAACAAGTTAACGCCTAGCTTGCTGGCTGACTACAATGTAATAGCGGAAAATATTTGTAAATATACAGACACGACTTCTACCATCCCGTTGTCGTCTCAGGAGATCGAAAGTAAGCATCTGTATATCGGTGAAAATGACTTTGTCAATGCTTTCACAGTACTTCAGTCGGTTAGCAAGCCTGATGACGTCAAACAGATTAAGGTTTCCTACGTGAGCTAGCAGTAAAGAGCGCGCGCCACAGATCCTGGTAGGCTGGATTCTAATCCCAGTCCGGTACCGTCACCAGCGGGGGGGCCAGAGGCCCCCTTTTGAAATCTGTGGCCCCCATTTCATGTTTTCCACCCGGTTACTGCTTGCATCCAAGATTGTATTAAAATGTGGCCCTCGTTGTGTTTTTTGGCCCTCCTGTTGCGAAATCCTGACGACGGACCTGTCCCAGTCTTCGGTCATACCAAAGAATTGAAAAACGGTACTTGCGACCTGTCCAGCCTCGTGCTCGACGTTAATGGGTGAGTGCAAGGGAAAGCGTCACGTGAGGTGCTACCATAATCGCTTGGTCAGTGGTGCAGGGTGAGTGGATATGGGCGTCCTCAGACCACTCGTGACACTCAAAAGGGTGTGCAAAGCGAGCACAATTAATTTTATTTTTGTGTCAGACCCTGAATATCCGGATATTTTTGAGCCATGTGCTTAGTCTCAACTCCTGTTTTCACATAAACATTGATCTGGACTAAACTGCCTAAAAATGAAAGCTCAGTTTTTGAACATTATGTGCAGTCCCATGTCGAGGCGTTCACTTCTCATTTGTCTGAATGCCAGAACCGTACGGAAACCCCGCTTCAAGAGTAGAAACAAGGGATGAAATGTTCTTCTGTGAGTTTGTAGTAATCATATGAGAAAAAAATCTGTTGAAGGGCTTTGACAACCTAAATATATTCAGCACCTCTTTAGATTTATTTATTTATAAATACTTATTGGTGAAAAATATAGGTGTAAATAAAAGGGGCCCGAAAATTTATTCACCTACATTTAGCTCTCTCATTTATAATTTAATGGACAAACTACTTTCGCTGAACATTTTTACGGCCCTCGTACACACAATTTACACTTTTAGTATCTTTTTTGTGCTGATCGAATGTCACTGATTTATCACAAGTCGTTTCTACTCGAAAAAGATGCAGCAGTATGATAGTTGAGTGGATAGTGATCTTAGCAAGTGAATATATATCCGGAATCTGGGCTTAACAGTGGTAACAATTACGTCTAATAATTCTATCTTTAGAAATACTCACTTTTATATTTCATTTATTACAACTGTAGCTAAGCCCATACATGAGTAGTGCTAAAAACGTTTCAATATTAAAAACATAAACATATTAAAAATATTAAAATGTATTATCTTTTGCATAAACAAAGTTTAATTTGTAATAGCTGGACATTCGCTGGGTACCAAGAGAACTATATTGTCCTCACTGAAAAACGTTTGTCCACGCCTGGGTTACGCCATTAAATCCAACTCACAATATAAATTATTTTAATCGACAACCTTATTTGCTAAATCTTTGTCCCACACGATTTTTGTCATCCCAAATGTTTAATTTTCATCAAGGTCATTTTTAATAGTCAAAAAAGCAAGGGTATTTGACATGTATATCCAAAGAAAGTCAACGCATAGACAATACCTCAAGGCAGCATATCGGTTTACGAAAATACTTGGGGTTTGCCAGAGTAAACAGCTCGACTAGCACAGACCTACTGTCGTTTAAAATGCCAGAAATTCGTTAATATTATTTAAATCTTTATCATACAATCTGGAAGCATTGCAACTGGTGGTTTCTAGATGTTCTCTCAGTTTTCTTAGCTAGTCATTATTTCAGATTGTTGCAAAGCATCAGTGAGCGTTGAAGTGTGTTTCTTAAACGTTAATTACTTTAGATTGATTCCATGAACGATTTCACTCCTGTTGCTTTTTTAACAAAATTAACGAAACAAGAAAATAGGATTTTCTTCAGTTGAATTGCCATGCTTTGATTATGACACATTTTTCAATGCTAACGTCGAAAGCGTTTTGTTCAACGACTCTCAATAAGCAAACAAATTTCGTTCAAAGAAAAAGCAATTTAGCTTTTTGTGGTTGCAATGTTTTGCAAAATGATTCCAGACTTCAAAAGAGTTCTGAGCTACAATTTTTGTTGAATGCTGAGGTAACAGCGCTAGGCTAAGTTTCAAGAATGGTGATTTTGCCATCAGGTCGAACAAGTTTTCCTAAAGAGATGTTTTTGTATCAGAAGGGTTTTATTTCTGAATTGAATATATATGCTTGGTTGGCTAATGGAAGGTGTCTCTTTTTATCATTGTTTTGCGAAGTTATCAATATTTTCATTTTTCTACTTAGTTTGTACTACACACTGGAAAACAATCGACAACAACAAAACAAGAAAAATAAAAACAGTAATTGTAAAAACAGGCTAAAAATAATTATCAAATGTCTGTGGCAGCAAATATTCGATGTACAAATTAGAGTTAAACACTGCAAGCTTTCTGAATGTTGGAATTGGAAGGACTATAAGCTTTGTCAGGCCCGTAACTAGGAAACTCTTCGCTCCGAAAACTCTTCACTCCCCTAGTGTCCCACGCTGGTCACGGGCCTGAGCTTTGTCTCCATCTTTAAATTTGTGCACAACTGCTTAGGTTTACGAAAAAAGCAGGGAAGATTGGAAAGATCAACGCAAAATTGAGGCAAGTGGTTTTGACAAATTGTCGAATATTTGAAGTTATTATTTTTAGATACATGTTAGATGTTATACATTGCAAACGTGCAAACACCTGAGACTTAGGGCCAATTCAATAGAACACTGCGTCAAATTCCGCTTCGGAAAACTGCAAATTTCTTGAATATTAGAAAATGTCATTTGTTATATATTTGTTTTGAACTACGATACTTTAATCGTTTTTCTTTTTACTATTAATGTAGAGATCAGCTTAACATCTCGCCAAGTCAAATAGCCAGTGCTACAATTTGAAATCGAGAAGCAAGCGGAGCCACTTTGAGTCGTCTTCATGATTTTTCGGGAGACGACCATTGTGTCTATAGCTATGAGAAAAAATCGGTTACTCTCGTTTTTTTTACCAGATCCCGCGTTACATTTCTTCTTGACTCTTGTAAGAAAGGCTAGTGGAGGATACGCTTCGTAAATAATTTAATTTTTTCTTCATTGGGAACATCACTCCCGGAATGCCATTCTAAGACCTTTCCAGGACTAGGGGCATGTCCCGGTAGTTACTTCAATCTTTCCGATCTTCGTTTTGTGCATGAGGATAATGACCACTGTTTGCCAGAGCGGGGCCCATTTTGGTCGTCAGGCCGCTCGACGACGCATATAGGTCGGCCAGAGATGTCAAAGCTTCAGGCATTGTAAGTCGACTTTCAACAGATGTTTTGCCCGAAAAGTTTTTGAATTTCTGAAATTAATGTTCAAAGTTTGTTCAAAAAATGTTTTTTGCAAATTGAACTTTGGCCGATCCGGTTTCTTCCACCGCCCGAAGAGCCGGTGGAGGTAAAGCTGCTTTGAACAACCGCCAGTTCTTTTCCTTATATCTTCTGTGTTTTCATGAAGCTTTCCACAAGCGGACGACGCTTTGTCTGCAAAGGTCTTTCTTACGTTCCCACAAACCATACCTTAAATATTTACATGACAAGACCAACATTTCTGCTTATCATGAGCTCTTTTAAAATGACGTGTTGACACGCACGCCAAGAGTAAGTTATGATGTCAAATCAGCTGAACGCAAGTGAAGCGTAGCAAATACAGTGAATCATGGTTTTGTATGCGATGAAGAAAGCGGACACCTCAAGTTGAAAAACAAAGGCGTGGAGGTAGTGTGAGGCAATTTACCTGAAACATGGTTTCCTTCATAATTTAGTGAATATTTGAAAAGCTAATATTCAACAACTTGACACCCGAGGAGGCACATAAACCTAACTGATTACGAATGAATCGGACCTTGATTTTGAAAACGAGGCCGAACTTTTCAAACCGCAGCAAGAATCGCGACACTTGTTCATTTGATTTGCTTGTTTTTAAGGCATCAATTAGTTGATAGCAAATGATTAATATCTAGCATCATGGATTTTCGTTAATTTTACTTTTTTCTAAAAGTGGTTTCTGGTTACTTTCAACAACTAAATGTGAAAGTATTCAGTTCTCTTGAAGAAGATTGCCTGCCAATCACCAAACTGCAGTCCACGCGCATCGTGCTCAGGATTTGTGTCATCGCTCCGCTGAGCCGTGTAGTAAATCATTTATACACAAGTTTGTTTTTAGCAAGATACGTAAAAATCTAGTGACTTTCTAAATACCAGTCTACTGGTTATCATAACATTATCATTTGATCATAAGAACAAACGATTGCAAACAAAAGCTTTTGGTGAATCACAATATTTCGACAAAGCTTAAAGTAAAAATCTTCCAGAAAAAAGTGCAACCAAAATTCAGGAAGACTTTGAAATTCAGATTAAATCTGTTAACGATGGAACAAAAATTTTTCCATCGTTAATGTCGATATGGACATTTGAATGGAAACAATGTATTCTTTTTTCAGTTAAACAGCATTTGGAATGGGTTTAAAAGCTTTAGTTATTTGCTCCATAGGCGTGCTTACATTTGAGTCAGTTTTGTTCCCTACAGCTGAATTTGTTTGTAAATGTCGTGATAAAGATGAAGCTAACAAGAAACCTGAATTGTTCAGTTTTCGAAACATCAGCGGTCGTGGAGTGAAAGGGGATCAAGGACCAGCTGGTGTGAAAGGAGCTAAAGGCGACATTGGCCCTCGAGGCATGACTGGGCCAGTGGGACCAGCTGGACCTAATGGAACATTAGGTGCGAACGGACCAAAAGGGGCGATAGGTGATTCTGGTAAAATTGGTCTAACTGGACCAATCGGGCCATTAGGGACACCTGGTGCGAAAGGCACAAAAGGAGAGCCTATTTCGGAAACAAAGATGAATGGTTTTATGCAAGAAATGAGAAAATTTTCTATTAGTAAGTTGCATTTTGTTATGGAGTGCTATGATCTAATTTTATTTATTTAGAAAACCGTCAGTAGTAGAAATATCTAGACGATTCGTGTTCCTGATAATGAGAGATGGCCAAGCAAACGCATTTGTTTGATTGTTTGGTTGCTTCAAGACAACGTTACATTCAAAGGTTGTCACCATCTCATCTTTAACGAATGCTGTTTTCCCTAAGATTTTATAGATATTGTCTACGTAAGTTATTTACAGAATAAAAAATTTACAGGAACGCAAGTGCGCATTAGTTAAAAAATCTCTGAGCTCAATATTATACTTGACACGAATCAAGGTTAGTAGTGTTTTCATAAAACGTTTTTGATTTTTCCTTGACTTACAATTGCCCTACCGTGGCTATGTGAAATATGTGATCAGAAGACAGGAGGTATTTTCTCAAGAATCTAATTATAAAATTTACAATTTTGTTTCAATATATTCGTACTCAGAGGTTCAAGTTCATTCAATTCACACGACAGGTTATGACTTCCTTTCACTGGCTGCCGACTATGCATGCAACAAAAGCAAACGTGCAGAATGACAATAAACAACAACAACTGTTACTTTATGGCGAGTGCAAACGATGCGCACAAATGCAAAAAAACAAAAAGCTTGTGGAGAGACCTACACAAAGAATAATCGACATGTCCTTACAATGTAGCGATCTGCATCAGGTGCGAAAAATGCATAGGTTTTAGCTGGGAGTAATTTTGGTCACGTAGGATGACTAATCAACCAATTAAAAGGAAGCAGCCGAATACCTGGCAATTTAAAAGACCTCGTTAGGAAGGATGTTTGTAGCAAAGCGGAAAAACAATTTCCAGTAGCTACAAGATCTGCAACGTACAGCATGGCTGTCACAGGAAAACGGTCTCTTATTGAAACGTTTGAAAACACTGCGGGTAGACTAGTAAGGAAAGGTCAACAACAACATCATCACAAATATCTTGTAAAGCACATTTTAACCAAAGTACCCCGAAAAGAGTGTAATAAAGCACACGAAGCGACCAAAGTGAACGCAGGCACAAATAGATAGATTTATTTGGCGGTACTGAATTAATTGCTCTGGCACAGCAGCGATGAATACGGAGATGCCAGGCGCTTGCTCGTAGAACACGCAGTTTCCGCACATTTCAAATGGAGTAGACATGCACCATACAAGCAAGCATCTTTCGTACGATTTAATCAGAGAGGGAAAAGTTTTTTTTTCAGCCAAGATTAATGGCCATCAAGGGCATTTGCAATTCTGAATTGTGGATGAAGCGAGGTCGTCCGTTTGTGTGTTTTGTAATGGCTTTTTTCTCTGGTGGGGTAATAGATATTACAGACATTGAATAAACTCTTCAGCGTTTCCAAGGCAGTCATTAGATACAAGCGAAAAAGGAGTGTATGATTATTCTAAAGCTTTGCAAACAGCTTTTTGGCCCAATTAAAAACGAATTTCGACCAAAGCGCAAATAATTAATCTTCCAGATCTATGAGCAATATCAATGATTTATACACTTGCATTACCCAGCTACAGGTAATATCTACGAACAAATTAAATTTTTTAAAGCATATTTTAGTGACAACAACCACTTGAAGCGTATGTAAAATTAATACACGTTTTGTGCTTAATGAGAAATCTTGCAGGAAAACAGTTTGGAGCTCCATGATGCCTGTGCAGAAATAGAAGCGTTTTAATGATGAATCCTTTTCCTGCATCAAACTTCAGTGCATTTTTCTAACAAAATCTAACATTTCTATCACTTATTTCAGAGTTGAACCAGAAACTTTCAAATCTCTCTGAAAGGATTAAAAAAATTGAAACCGCGTGCAAAGAAATAGCTCAGCGAAAACCTAGGACTTGTCCCAACCCAGCACTGAATGGTATCCAGGTCTTAAAATCAAACAAATCAATATACTGTCACAACGGTTGGAGGGTGAGTATGTGAAACATTCGCACTTTGTGAACGTTACCTTTCTCAATACATACTGTAAATACTGTATGTTTTCTCTGAACCATCAATTCAGAAAGTTAGTTGTTATGGTTACAAACGTTTGTATGCTGCGATATTACATTTGGTTATTTCCTATCACAGCATTCTACAACACAGATTTCATTATCTCATAAACGCAGGTATTTTCGTTGCTGGGATCGTTAATAGCATTTCAACTGAGTCGCAGGAAGCGCACTGATGCATGGTTGTTGCGTTTTGTTGTGGTTTATGAAGAAACTGTAGAACTTTCTAAAGCCTCTGCTAAAATGTTTTTCGTTCTTGGCTACACATGCTCGTAAACTTTGACTTTCTTAAATCAACCAATATTCTTATTACGCAGTGGTGATGAAATTCTCAGCAACTTTCCTTTTTTTTACACAATTCGTAATTTAAAGATTGTTTTCTTTCATCGTCGTACTTTTGAGGTCTTTTGAATGAAATGCTAGTTGTATTTTGCTTTCAGCTTGAAACGATCACCAAGATTTATTTTTTGAACTCAAACTAAAAAAAACTCGATTGATAATCTTTAACATTTGAAGTTGTATTTCCGGTTATATCAGTGGTTCTTAACCTATACAAACACACCGAACCCTTACATAGTTTTCCAAGCTTTTGTCGAACCCATTTTTGCCCAATATAATCGAATGTAAAATGGGTCACTGTAATCGTCGATTTTCACCGGCGACGCCATTGTATTTAACCGGAAATTCAACTTTGCTCGTGTGGTTCCGTGTGGGTTTTAACAATAACTAAGAAAACTAAGGATAGAAAAATATGAGGAGCGCGAAAGGCGTGTCTTGACTAACTGTCCAAATATCTGCTCATGATGGAGTTTCGTTTTGGCGTGATTTTGTAACTTACGTAATACATTTTTGACGTGGGCGATATTAAATGTTCACGCGGGCTGCAGGTTCCCCACACCTGATTTATACTAATTCGATTCCCGCTAAGCTGGTATCACGAGTTAAAGTGCTGTTTCCCAAACTTGTTTGCTCAACCTGCTTTGTGAGAATTTTTAAGATTTGTCTTCAGGTATTTTGCGCACGAAAGATGTCGAACAGCGACGTTTCTGATATTTCACAATTTGTGATGTCAGGAAATGTTTTCAAGTGAAATTGTGCTTTGAAAGGTCATCCAAAGAAGATTTAATGGTGAAGTTTATTTCCACAATAGAACATGGAACGAGTACAAAAATGGATTTGGATCTTTGTCTACGGAATTTTGGACTGGTAATGTGCCATTCGTCTTGAACATTGTCAAAACATAGTGCACAGTATTATTATTTTGTTTGATAGGAACTGGCACTACAAAGCCACTTAAATCAAATGCTGTCGGTGCATACCAGAAACATTTCAAGTTTCAAGATGAAAGAATTTAAAACACTACCGTTTGAATGTAGGTTGCCCCGAATTTTAGTGTCTGTAAGATGAATTTTCAGAAGTTAAATCTTGGCTAATGTGAGCACTAGAAATTTGTATTTGACAACGCATACTGAGAAATGTTTTAAATATGCAGAAAACCAAAAAGTAGCACGTGATGTTTGACAAATGAAAATAACTTCTGAGCCTGACAATAAATGTTGGTCAGTATTTAAGAAAATGTGGTCTTAATGAACTGAGAGATAACCTTGATCAATTCCTTGGGCAGTAACGCATTTTACAGTGTTTCTGCCAGCTGGTTGCGCCCAAAAATTTGTTTTGTGTTTTTGTTTGTGTTCGTGTTTTATTTGAACTAATTCGATCTTTGTTTCACTGATAACACAAACACGGTGCAACGGTGCACGTCTGGATATTGAGAGGAAAAACGTGGTACCAACATGTTAAAATTACAATTAACCGTTTACAATACGATAAAATATTGATGTTTGGATTTTGTTCCAAGTCGTGTCGAGCTGTTCGTAAGCGCATTTAAAATTATATTTACTCTTCCTATACTGTATGTTCCAGGTTTGAATGAAGTTCATCTCATAACCCAGGGTGGAGGGTGTAGGTTAAGAGTTGAAATTGGTGACTGGAGTCGAGATGCTGCCTGGGCTCATTACAGGTCACTGGTTTCGCTTGGAATGCATTCCTATTTTCTGTAAAACGCTTCGTACAAAGTTTGTAATTGTAAAAAACCTACCACGTTATTTCATCAAAATTAAAGCTTGTTTCTAAATATTTATATCAGGCAAACCATGTCGGTCCGTTTGATTAGTTTGAAAACGTAAGAATAAAAAGTGCAGTGGTCTTTGGTTTCAGTCTTCAATTTTCTGACAGCTTTGCGCAAAGTGGGAGAATAACAGTAATTCACGTGAACAGGTTATCCCTGCCATTCTGTAGCAGAATAACTGCGTTTTGATTTCTTTGACATCCGTTGTAGCGGAGACAAAACGGTGGCGGACAAGAAGCTGGCCATCACATGAGTAACCCTTTATTGCAAAAGGGTTGTTGATCATTCCATTACATTTCAGTGAAAACTATTTATATTTTAAACTTCAACACAAATATTGCAATTACTATTAGTAAAACTCGATGAGTTGTTGCTAATCCGGTTTCTTCACAGGTTAGCGTGCGACCAGACTGAAAAGCGCTGAGACGAAACAAACTGAATTTCCGTTTCAGAAAATTTCACCAAGGTTTTCGCATACATACCAACACGGTTTTCGTTCTGATATGTAGTGTTTTTGGTGCTCTTTATTTTGCATAGCCATGTCTTGCCTATCCTTATAATCGTTGCTTTCAAACCGCATTGCAGCCTACAGTGGGCCTTGTCAGTTATAAAAGCTGACAGTGACTTGGCATGCGTAGCGATGATAGAGAGAAAATGAAGAATTAGTGTGGAAAGGAAGTAGACACAATAACTCTTAGGCTTGTATTAGTTCGATAACACTTTTACTGCGATATCATTGGTTTATAATTTTTGAGCATGTGAGTTATTCCCTAATACAGCGCATGATGTTGGCTGGTTTGCACATCAGCATTTTCTCTTGTGTTTGACCGAGACCCACAATGACATTCGTCTAGTTTGGCAAATGTATGTGCACTTTAAAACGTAAAATAGTCGGAGGTCACATTTGTCTACTTTCCAGTTTCAATACTTCATAACACACGACGTTCTTCTTTAGGACTTTCAGAGTTGGAAACGAATCTGATTTGTTTCGTATTCGTTTCTCGGGTTACACCGGATCAGCAAAAGACTCGATGGATCCGTGTGCAGGTACACCTGCCTCGAACGTCAACAATCAACCATTTACAACTGTTGACAGAGACAATGACCAGTGAGTTTAAACAACATAAACGTTTTAGTTTTTGCAACCTTTTTTTGTTCAACATGTGTTTTAAATGCGTAAATCTATGTATAAAACAGCAAAATACAAAAAGTTTTTTTCAAACTTTTTACACATTTTTCTCAAACACACATTTGTCTTTTTTACAAAAAGCTATTGCGTTAGACTACATGTTGTGATGGGTTTCAGTCACGCGTTTTCTTTGGAAAGAAAACACTTGTCTTGAAATTTGAGCCATTGGTTCCATCTTTGTTCACGGCCGTGTTTTAACGTTTTATTGGAAAGATTGCGATCAGCTTATGAAATTTCACAAAAGTATTCTAAATTTTATCAGAATGATAGCGAGAAAAAATGTAAGTCTCTTACCACTAGTCAATACCACGATTGCCCTGATTGTGTATGTCCATGTAAATTCATTTTTACGCAAAGTTAACAGACGATGCCTTGATTCGATTATAATTTTGACAAATTTTATGCCTTAATGTGGAGCTACCACTCACTATTTCCACAACACTATATTTCATATTTACATATAGCGTCTCATATATAACTGTTGGAAACGGGATTTTAAATACAAGCGCAAACCAAACTTTGGCAAAACATAAATCACAAACCTGACTGTTTTTAAAGTAGAAAATGTTAACGGTATGTTTCAAGACATTATTTCTATAAGTTTAACAATGAAAACCACAGCAAACCAAACATGTTGTACATTTGCAAGATACAAAGGTTTTCATTATATGCTGTAGTTTTCCGCTTTTTTCAGAACATGTATACTTCCCAATGCAAAGTATTCTTTTTACAGGAGCTGATGTTCCCGGTAAGAAAAACACAATATCTACAAAAACACAATAGCTGAAAATTAGGAATGCCCGTATTTTTCTTGCTCATATATTTTTGCTGAAAATTTCAAATACGCACCTTTCTGCACATGTCCAACCAGGTTTTCAATCAGTGTCGTTTTTTTGCTTGCAACACCTAGAAAAATACATTGTCTCCTGCACTTGCTGGTTGAAACGAGCGTCGCTGTGGATTACTTTCTTCCCAAGCATCAGGAGGGTAGCCGTGGGCCACATGGCTACTTTTGTAGTGTATACTGCACTGGTGGCAGGTCAATAGCAGAACAGCGCTTGAACTGTTCCCTTGCACACAACCATTAACGCCGAGCACGAGGACAGACAGCCCTAAGCACCGTTTTTCAAGTCTTCGGTATAACCCGACCGAGAATCGAACTTAAACTTAAGCTACGAGCTTTGTCACGCGTGCTCAACCAACTGCACCACTTAGTTAGACTTTCAAGTCAATTACCGTGTATTTCAATATCTTAATTCCTCATTTACAACGATGATCATCAATGCTGCGTTTGTGTACATGGATCACCCGTGTACTTTGTGATGTATGGCTTTAGGTTTCATTCAATGAATTTATACAGACAACAAAAACTTGTTTTTCGAATCGTCCAACATGTTTTCATTCAAATGTTTGTCTCGCCTCGTTGGCACATATTGAAAATTCTTGTTTTTAAACATTGTGCACAGCTCAGTGTTTAAGTGAAAGTATCAAATATCATCAAATAATACCGGTTTGTTCTACCAAGATTTTCAAAGAACTGCGCTTCATTCAACGGAGGAGGTTGGTGGTACAGCAGAGACTGTGGCTATTCTTGGTTGAATGGGCGATGGGGAAGAAACCATCGCGGTAACGGGATGACGTGGTTTACGTGGAAAGGCAAGCTTGGTGATTTGAAGTCAAGCATGATGATGGTTCGATGCGATTGATTTACAAAATATTAATTATGCATCTGAAGAAGCTTAAGCGTCAAGTGGCGTTTAAAACTTGAGAAGCAAAACTAAGGAGAAAAAGACTATTATACATCCATGCCTTCTTCATGAACTTCATGTTATCTTGTGAGTTTTGTCATCTCCGCATTGTATGGGAATACACGACTTTACTGGTATATAATGAGCATTCATCTTCAGTAGGCCTATGCAACACTTTCATGATTAGTATTGCAAGCTGGAAAAGAAAGTGCGTAAAGTTTGCACTTTCGGTAATCACACGAGAAAACAAAGAATGGTATTTTCATTCGCTTGAAACAATAAGCATGTATCTTGACATTGTGACACAGGATCACTTGAGAACAAGCACTTATATTTTCAATGGGTTGCTCTGCTCAAGCCCTCATTGACTAGCGTGCTTCCTAGATTCGCATTCGCATTGACGTGAGGAATGTCGCAATTTAATCATGCTGTTAATTTATTTACGATGATTTTTGAAAGTGAGAGAGTAAAGTACTGAAAGTGTAGGTTAATAAAACGGCGGGGAATCTTTGCGACTGGCACAAGAAAGAATTGCGTGCTAATTAGGTGCCTTGCTGTTGCCATTGAATTTGCTTCCAAGGTGACAAAGAACATTCACTGCTGGAAAGTCAGACAAAAAAGCTTGCAGAAGCTATTACGTCAAGCAAGCACTTCCATTCATTGTACTGGTTAACAAAATGTTCCATCAGATTTCTTTCGGATGTACCATTCGATGAAAATGTTATTTCGAAATATGTGAACGGTATGATGTCTCTATTTGGTGTCGCTTTCCAACGGCGAAGTGTCTGGTCTTTCGTGAGAGTTTTATAACCCGATGGCCAACCTGCCTTGCGGCACTTTCTTGAAGCGTTTCTCCTAGTTCATTGGCTGCAGTTAATTGTAGCAGTGAAGGTGGCGTAGTGTTGAACTCCAGCAAGAGTTCGCGTGATGCTGTCTCCCCAAACAACCTTGGACATATGAAGACCTCACTTTAAGCGCGGGAGGCATCAGGGGTGGCAAATGGGGACAGCACAGAGTGCTTCTGCTCCGTGAGACTCTGACTCAAAAACACGAGTGAACAGCAATCTTACTATAAGCTGGTGATTGGAAATGGAATCATCACTTCATTCCCAAAGAAAGAACACGAACTTGTCGAGGAAGCCAAAAAGTATTCCCCGGATGTTGTTAGTATCTCTTCGATTAAGCGTCGTGGTTCTAACTCTGTGGAGATGTGAGATGGGTGCGAACTCTTCTACTGCTGTGTTGAGACACCACAATCCGCCTAGACTGAAGTGGAGATACTCGTTCCCAGCTGAGGGACTGTGATTAATGGAGACACTTGAAGGAAGGTTGTGCATGCTGGGGTTGATAGATGGTTTCTTTGCTTGATACAAATACATGGGCCGGATTTGAGCGCCTTGTGCACTGAATGCGTGGAGTATCTAGCGATGCATTGTGAAGATAAATTGATATAGATAGAGTTATTTGACGGTACTGAATTAATTGCTTTAGATGTATTCTCCAAAACAGCACAAACGCCAGGGCACAGAAAAAAACACAAAGGTTACCTAATCAGTTGGTCCATAGATTAACTTAGATTGACGAGGTTTCCATGATGAAAGGCTGTGCTGACCGCAAGGCGTGCTGCCGCAGTCCGATGTACAGGTTGCAGGATTAATGTCCAAATTGTGAAGAGGTTACTCTTGTCGGGCACAATTGGTCATAACGTTTAATTGTCATGGACTGCAAGGTTCAAGACAAAGAGGAAAACAAAAATCCGACAAAAATAAATCCTTTTCGGCTTGCCGTAACCCTTTCTGGGGCAACAGTCACTCACAGATTTCAACTGACCTACTTCAAACAGTGTTAAAGACTCGTATCAAAAGTGGCGAAGAACATTGGACCGATCACCACCTGCTGGTCAGCCATTTACGTTCACTGAAAATCCTTTTCGAGCACTGAAATTAACGTTCTAGGTTTGATTTTTGAACAAAGGCAGACGTCTCTGCATTCGTGATGCGCTGAGATTCGAATGTCCGCACGTCACTTGGCAAAAAACCACAAAATGCAATCGTGGGGAATTTTGGACATAAGCTACAGTACCTTTAAACTACTGGCAAGGTAACTCAGCGTTCTGACAAACATCCAGTATCTTTGAAGCAGAAGAGGTAATACTACTAGATTCAACAAAAATGAAAATGTTGTTTCGTTCAGTAATGAGTGGGGCATAGACAGTTAATTGAAAGGGAAATTTAACCACCTTTTGAATCGAAACACTCCAATACCAACGCACACCTGGCGCGTAGCCAGGGGAGGGGGCCATGGGGCAATTGTTCCCCACCTAATTCCGAAAGTAGCACCAACAATTTTCAGGTCAATCAAGCGTTTGATGTGCAAGCCAAAGAAATGAGTCAGTGCAAATCAACGAAACTGCTTAAAAAAACTATTCTTCTTCAACTTTTAGTAAAACCTTATCAAACCAGTATGGTTCACCAATTGTCCATGATTAATAAAACACTGTGTATAGTGTAAACGCTGGGGAATTCATGGGATGGCTGACCTTTACCTGAGGTTTAAGCTCCGTGTGCATGTTGGTGATAATGAAATACGCGCTTTTAATCACTTACCTAAAATAAAATAAGGAGTAACGCTTTTTGCAGCTGTTTCTGACGCACCAGCTTGCTGCGTCCTTCAATACAATCGCAAAAATGCCTCTCTGATAACTCTGGCATGCTACAAAACTGTATATTTTGCGCTTGACTGCAGCATGAGCCTGAGCTTTAAACGTACACCGTATATTCTTGTTTTTGTACCGTTTTACAACTAAATGCGTGAATATAGCGATGATATACATTTTGTATCCCTTGAAGCTCCAGCCTTGGCCAAGAAGCAATTCAGTTTCAAACTCTTTTTTTGTGACGCAATTAAGCCATAGACACTGTTTAGCAACAATAGCATTTATTATAGATATTTAGTTGTGATTTCATGCAGACCTACTGTGACGGTTCAATCACAAATATGTGGAGCCTCAATGGTTTCATGAATGAAACCGTTATAAAAATAACCTTTTGCCGGCGACTAAAAAAACAGTCTTGTCAAGTAATCAGAATCTGACCTGTACATAATTTGAAAGCGTTTCACATTCACCTGATGTTAATTGCTACCCTATCCTACAGTAAATTCCAAAGCATTCAGCTGCAAACGCGAAGAGTCAGCAGAAAAATCTAACGAAAGTAGAAAGATGCTTTTTACTTTGTAAGTGTTGAGGCCATTGACACTACTACTTAAGTACAGATAGCTTGCAATCTGTCATCTCGACAAAGCGCATGGGACCAAAATGAAGCTAAATATAATTTCTTCCCAGTCGATTGGATTTTTTAAATTTAACACGAATGGATTTAAAGAAAGACTTCAACCGGTTACTTTCCAAATGTTTTTGAGCGCGACCGAAATCTGAGTTTGGTGAACGCCTCGCCACCCAAACCTCAAGCAACGTATGAAAACATACTAATTGTATGGATGATTTTCGGTAGCCTGTTGCTAAACTCGTTTTTGATGTCAGCAATCTACTGTTTTCTCAAGTATCTACGCTACAAACGGACACAAGCAAGCAGTGGTAACGTTGAAAATCTAAAACTCCGGTTTGGATCGCCTCTGGTCGACCCAATTTATGAGTCTTCTCCACCCTTCTTTGTGTTTTGATCCCACTTCCCACTTTGGGAACCACTGGGACAGATCAATTAACCAATCGTGGTGTTAAGCTGCGGCGACAAGTTGGCCTTTTTCTTAAATTATTGCAGAGCCGTGGTAATTATCGATTGTGGCTTAAACAACCGTTTTTACACTTTGCGTAGACTAAGTGGGTCAAACATACGCAAGTTTGTTTAGGGAGCACGTATAACCATCCCCAATATTAAAAATTGTCGTCATAATATTTGTGAATCTTATTATTAACTGACATGAAATGCAAACATTTTTTAAACGCGTTGAGGGATTCTAGCGTTTACATTATGAGTTGCATACGTCAACCAGACGTTCAAGAATTGGACAAGATCAACGTCTTGGTCTACATGTTCGCACGACCTACTTCGGGAGTCGGTGTCTTAGATCAAAGTCGCTATTCGGCTTCGATTGAACGTGTGTTGGTGTACGTCAGAAGCGTGTGGATATAAAATGTGCAATCACAGTGACGGCCGCGATGACTCGTTGCTCAACAGCAGTATTGGCTGCAAAAGACATACTGCAGATCTTGCGCTCATAGGATCAAGATTTTCGCAAACGCTTTCGCAAGAAGGTTTTACGAGCAAATGGTGGCTTTTATTCAATGTAGAAATTTGGAAAATTGCTAAAGCCAAACTTCTAAAGCTTGTCAATTCAATTAAAGCAGACTTTCTTTTTGCCGGCTTAAATCTGAACAGAATTATTCAGAAAAAGAAATGCGAGAAAAAACATTTTATGGATGGTGCTTTGAAAACAAGGGGCATATATATATTTAAACGTTGAGACTTGGCTGTTGTTTGCCCCACAATCAAAATTTCTGGCTACGCGCCTGACGCACACACAGGTGGTGCATTTGAGTAGGGAATAAAATCCCTGCAACAGAACTCTTTCTAGTTGTTGAAACACTGATTGCTGGAAGACTGCAAGTTGTGTTGAAATCCATCCTGAAATGCTTAGAACTTTGAACAGAAAAGAATGCTGTAGTTGATGCGTGTGTGTCATGGGGTTTGGCGTTCTGGGAGGGCACGGAAAGAATTTCAAACTTGGATGACCATCCTCATACAAGAGAAGGAGGACATGAGTGAATGCACTAACCTCGGGCACTTCTACATACTTAGCCTACTATATGTGGGAAACTGTGTGTCAAGTGCCATGATGCCGTGAAAATTATTACCTCTAAGTTAAGCTGGAGGATATCTAGCGCGCGTTTCGCTTTGGTCGTAGCACTACAAACCGCATTTTCTGCCTGCAAAAGATGTTTAAGAAATTTCGTAACTTGGGAGTTAGGTATATACCCTTAGCATGTTTTTTCGAATTCAGAAAAGCGTATAGTATGGCTGAGTTCCTCTGTTAAAGGTTTCGAGGGGAAATAATATTAGTCACTGGCCGTCAAGTCATTCTATTCCTGCTTACAAATTTGTGTCAGTGTTATTTCTGAACCTCAACATGCTAAATTTCAATTCTTTTGAACTTCAACATGCACATGATCGGTTTTCTGCTGCATGCGACCAAGCTGGTGCCAAGAGAAATTTCTGACTTGTGAAATTTTTGACTCCACATCATGTGCGCATGCACAGAGTAGTAATCTACATACCAAATACGCTGATAAAACTGATTATAACGGTTTAGCAATTCGTGTTTAGGTAAATGTGTCGGGTTATGGTTTGGGTTAGGGTGAGAAAAAGAACAATAATTGAGGTCAACGACAAAGTCCGAAAATTTTCAGTGATTAAAGTTTTTCCCGTGCCATAGCTTGTTCTGGGTACCTGACATCTAACCAAACTGTTTTAATTTACACAACACCGATCAAAAAAGTAATTGCCAGACTTTAGTTGTTTATTTTGAGAAGCAAAATAACTAAAAAACAGGTCAGAAATTTCGCTTGACACCGGATTGAAAATCAGCACTGAAAAAATCGGTCTCTCGACAACATATTATGTCTCTCGACAAACGCATGTCAGTGTATACGCTGCACGTAAACGGTACCACATCAGTTCGAGAAGTTCAAGCAGCTTATCACTAGAAAATAGATAACTTACAATTTAAAATACAACTTAGGGTTGAAGATCACTTTCTGAGTTTTGCAACAAAGGGCCTAGATGTCATTGCAATGCTGTAAAATTTACCAGGTTTCCGCAAGTCAAAATGCATTTTTCTTTGTTTTATTTGAATCTTTTTAAATTGTGCAGGAGTAACGCCACCAATAACCACGCAAAACTATATACTGTAGATATTGCCAGGCTGTTAATTCGCAGTGAAATGCTGCAACATTTCTATTTCCACTATTTCCAACATTTTGAAAATGTGAGATGATAATTTAAGCGTTGCATAATGGGTAGAATGCTTGATTTTCTGCAGTCGCGATCGGAAAAGTCCGAGTGGTATGTGCGCAAGGCTTCGCATTCTGGCAGCAAGAAACAATACAGATCATGCGCCGCAATCTCTCTGTTGAATGTTCGCGACATATATATGGGTGTTAATCTTCGCGCACATCCCGTTCGTGGTGAATCACACATTCAACGCAACGCCACCGGCGAGGTTGCAACACTGCACACCGTGCCGCGTGCAATTGCAATTTAAACATAAACAATTTGATATTTCTGGCGAAACAATTCTCTCACGTAGCAGTAGATGCTAAATCACAACAGATGAAAAATATAACTAGAAAGTTTAGCACAATAAATGCTAAATCAGATATCAGCCGGTCGCTTCAAATGAGCAAATCAGTGACATGCACACCGAACATTTAGACATTCTTTTCATACACTTCTACCAATTGTATTTTTTGATATATTTCTGTGTTTCTGCCAAGGTTTGCCTACTTCAAACATATTTGGATGTTAACCTGCTTATGTGGAAGCGTTTGACTCATCTTGATTTCAATTGATTTTGTTCGAAGAGTTACGTCAAGAAAAAGCATTTGGATTCTTTGCAAAGACATTACCTACCTTACCCTTTTTCATAGTTAAAGGCCACAAAGATGGCGGCAAGTAAATCAGTCACAGTTTATTGACGGGGAAACTAGTTTCGCGTTTTCCAACGCGTCATCAGTCCTGTAAATATAAGACACATCTTACATGCGAAATGTTGGCACTTAAAAACAAGTAAAGAAAAACACACGAACTGTGGCTAGTTACAACGAAATTAGTAAACATTTTTCGAAGCTAAAAGGCTGACCTTTCCAGAGCCTCATAAACCAGTCACTGCTAAGAAAATCTGCGTTTGGCAGCGGTCTAGCAAAGACACTTTTCCTCTGGAGATAACACACGTGCGCGATGACGTACGCCAGAGAGAAGCCATGCGATTTAAACAAAGCGTAACAGTTCACGAAAAATCCAGAAAGGCCTAGCCTTTCAACGTACATTGGAAGCGTGAAATGAAGCTAATTTTTAGTTATTCCTTGTTCCAAACACAACTTCTTTGATTGTTTGACAGTTCGTCAATTCTCCTTTTTCCTGTTTCATAGTTCTTTCAGTAAATGTCAACATTTGTGGTAAACAGTAGTGGCAGGGATTCTCTCAACGGATCGAAGACAGTAAACAAACGCGAAACTAGTTTCCCGTCAATAAACTGTGACTGATTTACTTGCCGCCATCTTTGTGGCCTTTAACTATGAAAAATAGATACGCCTGCAAGTTTTAATCGTCGCAGAAGAATGAAAGCAGAAAGCAGGCAGATTCCTCAGAAGCTTGCCGCAAGGCTAAACTTTGTTACTACCTTACCCTTGTTTTACTTTAAACCGAAATATCAATTTAGTTACTTGTTGTTTCAGAGAAGTTTTCAATGCTTAAATTTAGCAATGCATCATGGTGTTTAATAGACAAATTGACATGTTCTTACAACGGTCCACCACAGAAGATCGAAAGAACGAAAGAAATGATATATAGCCCCTGTGACGTACGCAGAAGTTTTCATGGGGGGGTTTCCTATCAGTGGCATATGATGGTCATTTGCATTTGGTGTGCGCTCTTTGTGATGTCACAATTTGACATTATATTCATGGTTCCAAACCAACGTTTTGGCGAAGCTTGTTGACATAATATGCATATTCTTCTACATCCACTCCCCTTATTTTATGTGTCATTGCACTGAATGTAAACTATCAGCGCTTCAAGTTAGACTATCGGAGGAAAATGAACTCAACGCTGCGATACTGCAGTTCATAACTGCAAATATATCAGCCTGCGTGTTCAAACAGGTTAGTAAAATACGCTCATCACTGCGTCAGAGCAAGTTACAACGGAAAAATGAGGCTGCGCTAATGTCTTGTCGAATACGAGCAGTCGAGTATAGAAAGTGTGCGGCTGGACTGGCTGGCGCACACCTAGGTTTGCAAAATCGAATCTTGTTAAACTACACAAGAATTGAGAATGCGCACAAAGTATGCAAGAAAACTTTCAATTTTATTATGTATAGAAGTCCAGCAAACTTTTAGTTTTCCTTTTTCTCTGCTGAGACATTATCAAATGCCTGAATGCTTCCATGTTAAAAACTGCTGTTTTTGAGCTCGTGCAACAATTTTATCATGCTACATAAATTGGTAATGTAGCCACTTTAGCAGCCAAAATAAAGACAACTGTTTCGGATGAAGCAGATTTTTTAAAGGAAACTGTTAGGTACCCAGTATGGACTTATAAGGACCCGATTTCTCTGATTCTAGGGACCTGATTTTCAATTCTAGCGACCCGAATTGGGTCCCCAAAACATCTTAAAAAACCCTAGATAAAGCGAACTATCGCGGAACACAATCTTAAACATGCGTAGTGGACGAAAGGTCTGCAAAAAGTGGTGAGATGGTTTCTGGACGCAGACGATAACCCAGATTCCACCAAAACCTAATTATTACTTTTTGTTCCATTACAATGTTCCTTGAAATTTGCATGCCAATTCATTCCGTGTTATTTGCATTAAGTCGACATATTAACAACCAAAAAGTATGCGAAAACAATTAACCTTCTTTGCAAAGGTAATAAAGTTTTTGTAAAATATCAAGCTCAAGAGGGGGTGTTTAGCCCCAAGCCCCTTGCGTACGCCCTTGTATAACCCCATAGGTGTTGAAGCAGTAGACAATTGCTTGGATGTGCAAAGGATATTTTGCTTGATATCCACAAATTTTCCCGGAAAAAAAGTTATGCGACAAAATTTCTGTAGTTGTAGGTGCATTATATTTACCTCTACCATGTTGCCCGAGACTTGAAAATAGAAAATGTGGTTCTTAATCACCCAACTGAAACAATACGCTAGGCTGTGGCAGAACATTGTCAGAAGTCAGCTGTCTCCCTCTCAGTATTCCTGATAATCTTCCTCACTATGCTGAGGTATTCCATTCACATTCCAGCTGTTGCTGTAAACAAACAACCTGACACATAGCTGAAGTAGGCCTGAAGTTACTTCTTTCTCTGAAGACATACATGTGATATATGTGGTGTGTATCATATAGGCTATAGTAGTAATATTATGGCTATACCGCTAGTCTCACATCATTGTCTGTTCAAGTGCACAGATTGCAGCATGCAACAAAGAGTATGCGAAAATGTATTCATCCAAACACTGTAGTTAAAATAAAAACCAAAAGCTTTTTTCTACTTGCCTGGCATGGATTCTACCAATATGAAGTAGGTGCCCTGCAGCATACTGGATTACCTCAGTGTACAATTTAACTAAGCACAAAAATGAAATGCGTTCTTTTATAAAAACATAGAAGTGAGCCAGTTACTCAACAATTCTCACAAACTAAAACATGAAGTTACTAGAAACAGTTGTTTGATTATATATATATTTAATATGATTTTTATAACAATATAAACTTCTACTTATACAGTCAATAGCAAGGAAATGCAATTTCATTAATACTTTTAAAAATTTGTTTAAAAAAGTCAAAGCTTCTTTGCCCAAATATTTCAGATTTTGCCCACGTTTTCGACAAATTAAACTTTTGTAGTGGCGCAAGCCACTTAATGCGCAGAGGCAGCCAAAAGCATAACATCCCCGATGGTGTGAAAACCATCGGAAGCTTCCTTTGACCGAACAGCTAGGGGTGAAGCAATCCGATCCAAAACTTGTTAGCGTTTAGTATTTTGGTTGTTGTGCTGCAAACAAACGAATGTTTGAGTCATTTCTATTTCATGATCAAAATGTGTTTGGAAACTTGACTTGCAGCTTTGTTCCACAAGAAACGTGATGCCTCTAGCGATAACAAACACTCTGATCACTCATGCGGAACCACGCCGGCGGTTTTCGTTGAAAGCTTTGCTACAAACTCTGCGAAAAACTCAACCACGTGTCGTGACGTGTTCTACTCCGCTGCAGGTAGATCAGCCAAGGTCATTTTTATTAATCAAGAAAGTAAGAATATTTTAGGTGCGCATTTAAAGAAAGTCAAAGCGTAGACGATAATTCAACCCAGCATATCCGTTTACGAATGTACATGGAGGGTTGCCAGAGTGTTTGCGACAACGTGTGCAGACCTACTGCCTTGAGTTTGGCATGAAATCTGCGTGTATTATTTCAGAATTTCTCCTAAAAATCTGCAGCTTTGCAATAATTGATTTACTGAGATTGTTTGAGCATTCTTAGCAAGTCATTATCGCAAATGTTAATGAAACCTCGATGAGCTTTTAAGTGTGGTTTTTAAGCTTTGACTACGTTGAATTGATTCCGTGATAGATTTCAATCTTGCTGCGTTTTTAACAAAATTAATGACGCAAGAAAAGCGAAATTTCCTCAGCAGAATTTTATTTCAGTGGTTTTTCTAAAACGAATTGTGAATTCCGCGTTCACTGCGACGAGAGCCAAGATTTCAACACCCTTTTTTGACAAAGCTGAACCTCTTACTCTTTTGTCGAAGTGAGCCTGGATTAAAAGTCTAACATTAGTTGTTTGTTTGTAAACTTGCAGATATAGCATGTATATAATCACTTCACTGTAATTATTCAAGTCACTGTCTATTTCTTCCGTTGCTTCAAAGAAAACATCAACTGAAACAAGGTCTGGCAAAAAAAATCAGGGCCAGGAACATCACTGCAATGTGGCACAGGCCGCCTATTAGACTATGTAAGGATAATACTACGACTCTTTTTGTGACGGTTCCAACCTGCTATGTCCACCATACAGAAGTAGTAACCATCGTGGTTGTTCTAAGGCTCTCGCCAAACCATAGGCACACCGAACCTCATTGCTTTAAATTTTGCTTGAGTCCACAAGAGAAAAGCTTCGATACAGTTAATGCAAACCCTGTGGGAGGCCCATGACTAATCCTGATCACCGCTTTCACGCCAAAGTAAGTTTGGTGTGCTCATGTGGCATAATCACGCATATTGAAGCATTGCTTTTTTCTCATATATTCACTACAAGTGTAATAGCATACATCAGAATTGTTGTAGCAACACTTGCGTCTTGAACTCATGCGTTTGCTTTAACACTATCCTAATAGAAAATAGTAAACTTCGACAAAAATGTAAATTGAGTGTGAATTTGTTTTCATGACTAGTCTATTTACTTACCAACTTAGTAATCTTTTCAACACAAAGCTACATCCTGAGGGGATGTATTCAAGTTATTTACCACGTACTACATCGCTAAAATGTGATTTAATGCTGCAACGCTTTCTACACGTAACACGACAGTGGCCATACCTCCTCGCAATTTGTATACAACTAAATGTAGGTCAGCTTACTGGTACCAATTCCTAATGTATTGAATGGGAGGTTACAACAAATGACTCCCAACTTGCTGGCTTTCACAACATGCACTTGCATGCCTTGTGCTGCTACTATTAGCACTGTGATAGCAGTTGTGATATCACGACGAGTAGTTAGTTATTTCGCACAACACAAGACCCACATTCCAGGTAGAAAGCGTTAGCTGATTACACTTTGGGGTCAGTTTGCAGGGGATCGCAAATAAGCGATGATCAATATCTCACAAAATACAGTCAATTGGATCCAGCGACGCATAAACGACCCACAAAATGTCAAATATTGAGAACCTTTTGAAAAAATGTATTTTGTTGGCCTGGGTTTGAAAGAGGGTCATACCTTTCAAACCATCAAACGATGCGACGCTTCTTCATTTGGAATGCTTGTTTATAAGGCATCGATTAGTTTTACAGCAAAGGTTCAAAAAACTCTAATGGCTTTGATTTTGTCAGTCTTAATGCGTAAAAAATTGCTGCTTGTCAGTTTTAACTAATCGTACTCAATGTAACTAATTGTACACCCTCAGTTCTCTTGAGTTAGACTACATATCAACCATACAAATGCTGTCCACGCCCATCGATATCATAAACCCCAAATTTTGATGAATGGAAAAAAGATCACTTGACTAAATTAGCTTGAAAGACAAATTTTCCGTAACAAATGTATGACCTGAATTTAGATAGAGTTTAAAATCTATTAACGATGACAAAACGCGTCGAAAATTGAGATTGAAACGGCAGTATTTATTTTTTCAGGTAAACAGCATTTGGAATGGGATTAAAACGTGTAGTTATTTGTTCCATAGGCTTACTTACATTGGGGTCAGTTTTGTTCTCTACAGCTGAATTCGTTTGTAATTGTCGTGACAAAGATGAAGCTAACAAGAAACCTGAAATATTCACTTTTCGAAACATTAGCGGTCGTGGAGTGAAAGGGGATCAAGGACCAGCTGGTGTGAAAGGAGCTAAAGGCGACATTGGCCCTCCGGGCACAATTGGGCCAGTGGGACCAGCTGGATCTAATGGAATATCAGGTGCGAAAGGCGAGAAAGGTGATTCTGGTAAAATTGGTCTAACTGGACCCATCGGGCCATTAGGTCCACCTGGTGCGAAAGGCACAAAAGGAGAGCCTGGTTTGGAAAGAAAAGTCGACGGTTTTATGCAAGAAATGAGAAAGCTTTTCTCTGGTAAGTTGCACTTTGTTATTGAGCGTAATGATCTTATTCTCTTTATTTAGAAAACAGACAGTAGTAGACATATCAACACGATTCATGTTCCTCATAAAGAGAGCCGGCTAAGCCATGCATTTGTTTGGTTTTTGATTGGTTCAAGACAACATGGAAATGAAATTTTGTCACTACCTCCTCATCAAAAAACAAAGTGTTTGCTTTGTTCCCAATACTATTGTCTACATAAGCAAATTCAAAAAATTCAAGAACAATTTTGCAAAATCAACGGCATTGTTGTGCAAGGAGCATTCCTCCTTGGTCTGTTAATTGAAATATGAAACACTGTGAATCAGTAGAGATTTTGACAAATTTTGAAATATCAAGACCCCAGCACAAACGTATTAAAAACTTTGTGGCGACGGTTCTAGCCAAACTGCATCTGGTTTTTGAAGCTCCAAAGAGTTTTAAAGCTCCATCCCTGCACGGAAAGAGAAGTTTCTTATTGATGAATCGTTTACCGACTTCAAACGCCTTGCCTAACAATACCAATCATTTCCATTTGATTCTCTTTTTTCAGAGTTGAATCATAAAGTTTCAAATCTCTCTGGAAGGATTGAAAAAATTGAAACTTCATGTAAAGAAATAGTTCAACGATGACCTAGGACCTGCCCCAACCCAGCTGTGAATGGTATCCAGGTCTTAAAATCAAACAAATCAATATACTGCTACAATGGTTGGAGGGTGAGTGTGTGAAAATTTTCCACTCGGCCCATGTATGCCGAACCATTCATTGAATAATCAATTTAAAAAATTTGCTAACGGTTGTTTGTATTCGTCGATGTCACATTTCTGGTTATTTCGTATTTTGAGATTTTACACGTTTATTTTCCGAGAAATGGAATAGTATTTTCACTGGTGGGGAAGTTACCGACAACACTTTAAATGCTACGCAATCCAAAATTTTGGCGCAAGGATTTTCTCCAACACTTTTGACCATGACTCGCCATCCGATGAGCTGGAGAGCTGTTGAAAGTCTCAAAAAATCCGGTTAGACTTGTACCGTCGACTAAAAAAATTTGGAGGTTTTGGATTTGTGGTTGTTTGGGGTCAACATATTATGCGGGAGTGTAGGCTTCAAATTGTTTCGCCAAGAGATTACCTGACCCAGGGCTCCAACGCCTAGGGGTAATTCTTTGTTGTTTTTTTAATGAAACTTAGCCACAACCTTCACCTTTTGAGGCCTTGATTAACCTTCTAGCATTTGTGGTTAGGAAACTATGGCCTTAAAACAATAAACAAAGAAAATTGATTCCCTAGGGAATTCAATTCATTAATTAAATTTTTTTTGTCATAACTTGCCAACCACACAAGCTGGAAAGCCAATAAATGGCTAAAAAATGCAGAGTTTAGCCTAGGTTCATTTCAAAAAACAAACAAAAAATGCCCCTAGGGTTTGAGCCCAGGGTCAGGTAAAGTTGGCCAATTTTATGGCGCTTCGTTGCGTTTTATGAAGAAAGTGGACAATTCTGTAAGTCCTCTTTTGAAATCGTTTCGTCGTGTGTTACACATGCTCACTAACTTTGAGCTTTTATCAAATCAACCAGTATCCTTATTGTCTGACAGAGATGATTTTTTTTCAGTAACTTTGCTTGTATGGATATTTTTCAATCAGTTAGTTTTGCGTGGCTTGCTCTTTAAGGATTTTTGAATTTATATTGGCTATTACGTCTGTTCCTTCAAAAGAGCAATCAACATTTTATTTCTTGCTTTAAACTTTAAAACTCGGCTTTTCATTATCTTGAAAGATTGGTAATATCAATTTTTCACCAACATTTTTACTATATAATATTAACAACCCATGCTGTGGTTTTATTGCAAATGTGACGCGTTAAGGGTATGAGTCCATGATACGACATTTATGGCAATTACAATCGTGCACTCTTTGCATGAAAAAGAGCATAAAATATTTTTATTATCATTAACTGTAGTACTGCACAAACCGGATTTTGGCATCAATCCACAATCAGAAATGATGAAACAATGTCCTAACATTTTGATTCAACTTTCATTTTTATGATGGGACAAGGTATGTTTCATTGCGTGAAAGGACATTTGCATGCGTTGATGTTGCTTTAATTGGAGTTAGAGTCAAATCATATCTTCAGATTACAAAAGCATCCCATGAGAAACAACAACTGGCATAAAAGTTAGTTTTTTCATTTTACATTTACCTTGTCATCATTGATGCAAACGTCCTTAAATTTTTAAAAGCGATAGATTCGCACATATTTGTAGTTGCTTCATTTTTTTTCTAACAGAACGTGGCAATATGGCAATAAGTGGCAATAAGTCAAACGTTTACTTCTCAACTCGTTGGCGTTAATATCAAAATGATCAAAATGGTTGCTTACAAAAACGTTTTGCTCGTCTACACTCTAGCTTTGAGCGCATTTAACGATCTATCTTCAGCAATTTTTCGAACTGCAGGTACTTGTATTTAGTTTTATAATGAAAATAACGGCCGAAGAAAACGATATAAACGACATTTTGCTGACGCTTCGGTAACTCCTGTTACCATCATCTGTGCATTTGCAAATTTAGCTTAATTGTTAAAGACATAAAAAGTTGATTCATGCAGTTCTCTGTTTATGTGATGTCAAGGATTGTTTTCATGTGAAATTTTGCTTTGAAAGGTTATCCAAAGAAGATTTAATGGTGCAGTTTATTTCCACAATAGAACATGGAACGAGTACAAAAATGGATTTGGAACTTTGTCTACGGAATTTTGGACTGGTAATGTGCCATTCATCGCGAACGTCGTTAAAACGTATTGTGTTGTTTTTTTGTTCCAAATGCAATGGCACTGCAAATAAAATTAAATCAAGTGTTGTCCAGGACGCACATTAAATCAAGTGTTGTCCAGTACGTACCTGCAGATATTCTTTGAAAACACTCTTTTCGCAGTTAAGGTTGTTTGACCCGAATTTGAGAATCTGGCGGAAGATCAATTTGCAAAAGTTGAAACGTGGTTAATTTAAAGTCTTTGTTTGAGAGGTTTTGTTTCTAAATAATTTTTGTTTGGGTAAACTCCTTTTTCATAATATATACGCACGAATGAATACAATGAAAAGCATCGATTCTTGTGCTTGAAAAACAACAATACAAAGTCACGATTGCAAAAGTAGCAATTCCAAGAAGCTTATTTGCAAACTACCACGAACGTTTGGCATGATAAAAATACAAACTAGTACTTGCAAAAATCATAATATATGAAAATCAATAGTGATTCACAAAACTCTTTTGAAGGAATAGAAAAGCAAGAAGTAGCGCATGTAGTTTGACAACCAAAGCAAAACTATTAGCCTTACTGCAAATCCAAATCACCTAGTAGGAACATTTCATGAATTAAAAACAAATGTTTTTGATTAAAAGTTTTGATGACCTGAACGATAATCCTGATCAAAGCTTGATGAAATGATTTCTGATATATATTTCAGAAACTTCCCAAACTACTGTGACCAAAAATATTGAAGTTGTGTTTAAAAAATAACAGATGAGTAAACGGTGGCTGTCTGGAGAGTGCTACGAAAAATAGGTTGCTACCAACATGCGTGGGTGTCAGAAGGATTTTTTCCACGGGGGCCAATAGTGGATTTTTCCAGGATTTTATTGTATAACGCCTTCACTCCCACACGCAATGCACTAGACTTGAAAATGCATTGCATTAATCATGGAAAGTGCCAGTAGTTTTATGAACGCATCTGAAAAGAATTGTCACTGTAAGTAACTAATGGAGGTGAAGGTCCGATTCGATCCGGAGTCGGACAATTGAAATTGCCTGGGTCGGAGCCGGATGTTGGGAATTCCGACTCCACAGCCCTTCATACAAGAACATGAAAGAACACAACGATACACACGTGGCGATAGTGGAAAAGTATACGCTTGATGGCACTAATACATTTATTTTAATGAAACACAAGCATGAAGGGCACACACAGGAATGACGCTATCACAAGTACTATAATGTAATGCTTCCATGACTTCCAAGTACACCGACTCATAAAATGCATGGGGGCCAACTGCATAGCGACGGCACTTGAGTGAAGGCATGATAATAATAATAATAATAATAAAATTTATTCTGTGTCAGACGCATGGTCCATATCACAAGGGCACTCCAATAACACAATAACGCAAAATGGTTTGTCATAGCGCAGTACAGAGTACGTTTTAGGTGATATAACACATATCGACAACACAAGGAGATGACAAAGGCTGAAACAGCGTACCAGCTTTAACTGCATTCACGTATCATCAAATAGCACTCTGGCAGTGAGAAGAAAATGAAGACATTTTAACGTCAGCTTCTGAAACAAATGGCTAAAATCGTCTGATGGGGATGCTTATGAAAGCATGTAAATGTTCGAAGAGATCTACAGATTGAAGCAACCCGGATACATACATTTTGTGCGCCGAGTTGCATCTTTGAAAACATTGTCAAGTCCACGAAAATCTCCAGTGAAATGGAGTTGTCCGTTTGCTTTTTCTTTCTATATAACCTCGTGTTCGGTTTAGCTTGCGAAATTGCGAATGAAGAAGGTATTGGTATGGCTCTATTTGCGACATATGTAAGAAACATTTGGATTAGTTGTCTCAGCAACGAAAGTTGCACTGTGATACACATAACAAAAATTAAAAAAAATTAATTGGAGGACTGGTTTGCTAAACTTGAAGAAAACAAGCACAGGTGTCTCGGTCTAATCTATGTTACGGCGAAAAAATAAACGGTGAGTTCTGGGGTCGGTCTGAGCCCATATTTGCTTGCTGTTGACCTTGGTGAACTCTCATACCAGCTGGGTTCAGCCTGAGCGGGATGCACTATGGGAAATATGGTTGTGAAACATTTAAAGTTTGCTGATGATACATGTGTGTTCAGCCCCAGTGTTAGAGGACTCCAACCTCTTCTGAATATATTTGGTGACTATGCTGCTGAACTCGAAATTGCATTAATTGCAAAAAAAAAAATTGGTGCTGTTTTTTACAAAATACAAACTTTGGGAAAAAAACTATGGGAAAATATGGTTGTGAAACATTTAATGTTTGCTGATGATACATCTCTGACTTACAATTTTCTGACCAAGTGAAATACCTTGATGTGTGGTTAAATGTCTCACTGAAGGATGATGATGATATTCAGAGACAAGTGAAATCACGATACTGTGCAGCAAACAAGCTCAGAGGCCATTTTGATCAGAACTCTCCTGCAGTAAAAAACACTATTTCGTGTCTACTGCATGCCAATATATGCTTGCCAATTGTGGAGCAAATACACACAAACTAGTTAAAGCGCTTACGTGTTGCGTACAATAATGCCAATCGAATCCAGTTCCGAACACAGGTAGCGCGGGACCTGTAGCATATTGAAGCGCGGGGCCCCAAGTTAAAAGCAAATTTGAATAGTGAAAACTGTTGAATCATAGATTCTGTGGGCATCCTACCATTAGGCATACTGAATTTCGTAAGTACGAAAAACCTTGTCTAAATAGTAACTGGTGAACTTTGTGGATTACATGTCTTTTTTTATCCAAAACGCACAGACGTACCTTTTTACTTCGAACGAGTGCCTTGCTGTACAGCTCACAAGCACAGTACAAACGCAGTAATCAATGCTTCCAGACTCATCAAGAAATTTGATCATTGCTATATCTAAACAGTGTAGTCTCAGTGTGTGTCGAAGTCGGTTGTCAAAAGTAGCAAACCTACTGCTTAAAATTGTATTTTCTACGTTTTGCCATTGCGAATTTTTTTGTGATACTGGTAGTGTCAAAGTCATATAGACGTGGAGGCTCTATTACAATCTTTACAATCAGGCTGTTAAAGCATGTTTTTTCTAATGATGCTGCTTTGTCCAATCTACCATCAAAATGACCGTTCTCCACTGCAGATTGTTTCTATGAGGGATGAAGAAGTGCGCAAATCATTTCACAATTTGTAAAAGAAGACTCCAATTACACCATCCAAAGGCCAGTGAATAGATGCCAATTACAGAGCTGCCAATGATTTTTAAAATTCTATAATTATGTATATAATCAGGTGTGGATTTTAGGGGAGGCGAACGAGGCGGTAGCCTCGGGCCCCCCCTTTTCAGAGAAGACGTGAGGTCCATCCTTTGGAGAGTTTCGCAATTACTTTTTGTATTGTTTTATCAAAAAGCTTGTTAATCCCTATGGAGTCACATATAATAAGCTCTGAAGCGAGTCATAGGTTTGTCAAAATAAGGCAAATATATGTGCAAATGTGCCAGAAGGAGCCTCTAAACAACTTTAATATGCAGACAAAGAACAATTTAAAATCAAATGACTTCAAACAATTTACAATGTGAAATGCACTTTCACGCATAACCGAATTGCCAGACAAAATGAAAAATGTAACTTTCAGCAAATGAAGTTGTTGTATAGCAAGTGTAAAACATAGGGCTGCTTTCTGCGAGTTTGCCTCGGGCACCTAATTTCTAATATCCACCCTAGCATATAACAAAGAACAAATTTCACACAAAGGACCGCGAGAACTCCAAAAGCGTAGGGCCAGTAGCAATTGCTACATTTGCTACTGTTGTTAACCGAAATTGATCGAATCATGCATTGTATATCAGGCATTACATACCCAGGAATGTAAACGTTCACCCACGCCGGGTTAGCCATGACCTTTGATGCCTTGCTGAGAAACAATTTGTTCTGTTTTTTAAACGCGGCGTATCTTCATCTAACTTTTTTATTCGATCGCTTCAAAGGTCTGATGTTTTTATAAATCTTCATTTTTCATCAATTATGTCATGCTCCTGTGTGACGGAAACCAACAGCAGAACATTTTGGTGTATTGTTTCGGGCTTTGCGTCTCATCAGCATTGCCTTTGTGTTGCAACAAAAACCTTCCGTGTGCTTTGTGGTGCTTCTGGCTTTCGGTATTTTCTTGTGATTCCACTATCACCGTCAATATGTTGACGACGTGTGCAAACCAAACATACAAAAAGTGAATATACTGTATATAACTGGTAAAACATCCGCCAAATCCTACATTAGAGTCATTGAAAATACTTGGCTGTCAGCCTCATGCCAAATGCGTTGCAAAACATTTGAAACCTGGATCGAAATATTTACATGTATCTGTGTGCCAATGAGCATACCGCTACCTGATTTAATTTTTTGTTTTTATTTTCTGTTAAATGATTTCCTCAAAATTTGATATAAAAATGCCTTCATTTCTCTAACACTGCCAGATCCTTGTATGACGATAAGCGAATGACCTTATAGTTGGGGCTCTGTAAAACTGTTTTGGCACCTCTCACTGTTGACTGTGTGCTAACACCTACTTTGTAATGCGCAATGACCAACAATTTTTTTCTGCTCTTGTATTTTGCGATTGCGCTCGTTATATGGACCATGCGTCTGCGACAAAGTATGTCATATCAATACAGTAAAATATTAGTGGCTGAAGTGCTTGACTCCTCCATGTTTGGATCTTCCACACCGAAAAGCAAACTGCCACCAGTCTCAAAATGTTGATAGGTTGCTGCTGTGTTTGAAGTGAAGTGAAACACCAGATAAAAAAAAACAATCCATTGTGTCTACCTCCAGAAAGCACACTTTTGTATTTTGAAAAAGGAAATCCGGCAATGTTTTACGTAACGAACTGGCAATTGGTTACCAGCTTTGGACGTAAGAAAACAATCGCAACAGTAAGTTCAATTCGTGTTTTCGCTTGCCAAAGGCATGCACATTTGTTGCCAAATAAATGCTTACCCTTTGGTAATTTGGTATTACTTAATACAACACAGCAGATTGCTACAGTCATTTTATACCTTAAGACTTGGACTTGAAACCTGTGCTACATTTACAAGGCAAAAATGTGACATGACTTGAAATAGTCCTATTGGTGGATGGAATCAGAAGCAAGTGTGTAAAACGGCAAATTGCTTCACAACACAAGTATTACTTTGGATATAGCCCAAACGTAAGCTGATAGCAAAGATTCTTTTTTCAATCTTAATATTTCACACTATTCAATAAAGCCTTCCTTTTGCTGTAGTCTTTATCAGCCAAATGGGCTCTGTTTTCATCTTTTTCCAATGATTAAAGTTTGTAAACATTTGTATTTGTACTTTTTATTTTATAAAACTGCGGCAGACTAATGGTCAATACCACAAGGGTAATTGAACAAGACAGGACCACAACAGTGTATAGCCATATCGCATTGCAGAGTAGGTGGTTAGTCATAGCGCAACAGTGTGGGTCAGGCATAACCGCCACAGCACCGGTGTCGGGCGTTTCCGCTCCTGCTTGTGCAAATGGGCATGGCCCCTTCTGCGGCCTGTGAGTGTGGTACAGAAGAATAAATCGTCGATCATGCCGTGTCCCCATGTCCAATACGTCAACTTCCCCATGGACTGCAAAGCCTGACGGTTCTGGATGACGAGACAATCGACTGGCTGCTCAACACCTGCCCCGAGATCTAGTGCGGCCAAGCAGTGAACAGTAACAACTTGCTCAAACGATGAAGAAGAACAGAGGTGTTAGCATATGGTCAACACTGTGAGGGGAAAAACACTTTAACAACGGCCCAACGACAACTGCATTCACTCATAGCCATACAGGGAATCGGTCGTGTGAAAGAAATGAAGACATTCTCACATCAGATTTTGAGGTTAACGGGTAACAAAAAAAAATAATAATTTAAAAAATAAATCGGATGTGGTTACTCAGTGTCGCACAGAGGCATGTAAATTGTTATGATCAAGGCTTCAAATGTTCTTGGGAGAGATTTAACATGAGGCTCAAAGGCATTTGCTTTCACTGAATTTAAAGCAGGATGTGACGGTTGGTGTTTCACTGACAATAATCACATATATAATTGTATGTATCCACCTTTCACATATTTGCCTTGCACACATCGTTTATATGCTGGGGGAGGTAATAGATGAATCACAAGAAAATGCAGAAATCCTGAGGCGCCACGAAGCACACGGAAGCTTTTATTTCCCGCACAAAGGCATTACTGATGAGACGCGTACACTAAAGCAACGCACCAGCAACTACTTCAGTTGGTCACCGTCATAGACATGCGTTGAATAATTGAGGAAAAATGAAGATTTGTACTAAGCATCAGAGATTTGAAGCGATCGGATAAAAAATTAGATGAAGATGCGCAACGTTCTAAAAAGTGATACAGATTGTTTTTGAGCATGTCATCAAAGGTTTTGACACAATGGTTAACTTGGCGTCGGGGAACACTTACATTTCTGGCGATGTATTTCATAATTCGGTATAAACATCGTGGCATGAAACGCGTAAGCACTTCATACTATTCTGTGTGTATTTGCTCCACAATTGGCAAGCATACATTGGCATACAGTAGCCACGAAATAGTCTTTT
>Ga0210059_1000170_pt1 | contig 66898 bp, 38 predicted proteins | sample Ectturendosymbi2_FD_188042 | JGI IMG/M metagenome (GOLD analysis project Ga0210059, IMG submission 188042) | Ecteinascidia turbinata endosymbiont from Florida, USA - Sample 2 (SPAdes) (version 2) | ecosystem: Host-associated > Tunicates > Ascidians > Unclassified | place: Key West, Florida... | reverse complement strand
CCACTGTTTCCATCAACTCATTCTTCGCATCTATGCAGCCATGAACAGGCTGGGTGGGGGCGCTAAAACTGAGTTTGCCCCCGGGTGCGGGAAATCCCCAGGTGCGCCACAGTTAGTATCCGTGGCGTTCTTCATAGAAGGCTAAGTCATCGTGCAGCTTACCGATTTTAACGGTCAACGATGGTTTTCTCGTTTTTTGTTATTGGAAGCGGAAGCGGAAGCGATTGGTGTGGAAGCGGAAGCGGTTGACTATATAGCCGCTTTCACATCCCTTATTTGTAAGGTATCAGTATAAGCGATAAAGGTTGTCAGGCACGCATTCAAATATCCTGTAAATGCTAGCTGCCCACAGCTCACAATAAGGCTGGGGACGCTAAACACAATCTAAGTAAAACTCACATCAACGAACAAATGCCCATGAAGATTATGGATTTTTCTACTTACGTATGTTCTCGAGATAAAAACATATATGAATGCGAATTTGCAAAATACATGTATACTGTAAATAACGCATTCAGTTGCCCGCAGATGAGCATCAATTCACATGAAACTATACAATTTTTTTCCCACTGCAACCTGGTAATAAGTTAATTATTCCTACATGCGATTCAGCAAAACAGCACAGCCATTATGTATACAGAGGCTCTACTGTGAACTATGGATTGCTATTCCGGAGGACTTATCAAATAGATCATACCGTATTTTCATAAAATTATGCAAAGAGCTGCTCTCTCGAAAATGTTTTTCATTGGTCCTGGATATTGTATGTGCAGCACACTGTGACTCATTTTTGTGGTTGTAACTACATACGCAGTCATCGATTATCTGTATCTAGTTCGAAGTTAGCGTCATTGATTGGTTGAGTTGGGTTCGTGCTGACTATTACACGGCATTGTTTGTTGTACTTTTAGTGTTTTATTTGTTTTTACTGTTGTTTCCCTTCATACCATAATTTCATTTCAAACGCGAAGGAATATAAAACTTTGGTTGAAATTTATTACAGAAATAAACTCAAACTCGGACAAAAAACGTTTGAAGTCCAAGTTGCTAAGATCTATTCGTTTAATTTAAAATAGTAAGTGGGATTAAAACATTTTTCGATATTCTTAATTCTCCACAGGAATTGTATTTCGCTGTGGAACTGTATGTCACAATTCAACTTTTAAAAATATCTGGTTTGAAATTTGTACCAGAACTCCAGTGACCTCTGAGAAATGTTTGATGTTTCCTACTTCAAGAAGACGTCAGGAACTTTTAAAACGTTTGAGATGACTTCCACATGAAGGAATTTTCTGTTTAACTTTAAGGAAAATGTTCTCTTCCAGTGGATATTCTAGCGGCCAGCCAGATAACCATTTTGCTTCCAATGTCATGCATTGTCTTCTTTTCAGTTTTACCTTTCAAAAACAATTTTGTTGTTTTCTTATTTATTCTGTGTGTTTCTTAAAGCAATGAAAACACGTATACGATCGGAAATGTATAAATATGACGCCAGGAATTCTTTTATAAACGTGGTTACATATTTTTCTAAATATGTTTTCCAACAAAATCGTATCCGTTAAGTTGTAAAAGTTGATGAAGAGAAAAGTATTAACAATTGCTCTGAAAGTGTTACTGCAATGGTTTTAATAGTATTGTGCGTTAATACCGCAAACAATGTAATATCACAGGCATCTTTCAAGGTTTTCGATCATTTATTAACAATCTCTCAGACCTTAGCATTAGAAAATGTCACATTTGTGACGCAGTGATGGAAATGCTTTTGTGCAGTGTATTTCAGCAACTTTCAACCAGACATTTAAAGTAATACATTCACACAGCTGGAGGGGTATGTGACTTAAAGTTTGCCATCGTGAACGTCATTTAAGACCCATCAGTAGCGAAGGCAATTACCCATTTAATGTTTGCACATAGAGCAGATTGTGCTTTCACTCCTTTTATAAAGTGATCATTTGAATCTACAAGCATCGTACCCTGTATTTCCACTTTATCACATGCAGTGATTGAAATGAGCACTGAACTGACGTACTATCTACGAAAATATATCACTTAGCAACACTACTACAGTATGTACAACATTTGTTTATAACTGAATGCAAATTTGCGAAAGTCTCCGTTGATAGATTTTCACCAAACTCCTTGCTTCTTTTCGGTTGTTTTCCTTTATACTGGTTGTTTTTCCTGTACAAAGTTTTAAAAACATGATTTCGGTGAATTGCTAAAAATACAGAATTCCCAAAATTTGTAAAACTGCACTTGCTTCATATTTCTTCAATTGCTGTAGGTCACTACTTCCATTTACTGTAGATTACTATGTATCTCACAAAGGTTTATCATAACACTAAATACTCTACATTCACCAATTTTCACGTAAATTTGGGAAACTGTATCCGAGAGCAGAAAAAGGCAAAATTTATCTATGGCAGATACATTGTGAGCAATCGTGAATACGTTTAGTGTCAACTTCAAACATACCACAGTCACTTAAATATCCAAGAAAATTAGTCTATTAGAAAAAGACACTTTAGAATATCATTGAATGAACCGGCATTATCTGGCTGCTGTTGTGACTATTTAGTTAGAATGTTTGAATTTCTTTATCCCTGCTTCTAGTGAAAATTAGTTGTTGAAATCTATTTGATTGAATTATTTCAAAATAGGATGGGTCTCGTAAGGTTAAGTGTGGGTTGAAAGAAGTCCAGCTCGGCGTACAAATTTAACTGAAAAATGTTTAGATATACTTTGAAGTAAAGCTCTTTGAAATCATCATAAACAACAGAAAACAATGATAGTCAATTCAACAGAAAAAAAATATGTAACAAACACAGTACTGCAAATTTAACGGCCCCCAACGCATCACCTGTTATCTTCATAGATCAGTATAAAAAACACCCGAAATATTTTGAAAATTACCATTTTAGAACAACATTATTTTTTCCAATGTGTTTTGATTGCTTGAGAATTTTTGTAAACATTTCTTGGTTCCTGTTTGTCAATGGGCCGCATGTTTCAAAATTATTGGCCAATTAATTTTAATTAGCCCTGAAAAAACTATGTTCTTTGTGCTACCGCAAAACAAATGCATTTATTCAACCTTAGGAAAGAATACTGTAGTTGAAGTAACCTCAATTTTTCATGAATGCGTTTCTTTTACAGTGCCTGCAAAATTGCTTGGTTTTACTCTTTTTCATTTGTTCAAACACAAAAACATGTTTTAACAACGCATTAGCGTCTCATACGAAAAAATATTTTGATTTTAGGATATTTGTTCTTTACAAATGCTTCGTCTTCGTTTCAATTATTGTGTTTTCAAATGGCAAAATAGAGAAATTATTTCAATCGTTCCTATTTCAAATTCATGCATCTATCAGAAGTGACTTTAACAGTCTGTTTGCACTTCATTGCTCCTAGTCAATGTAGAATAGGTTTCCAGCTGGTTTCAGAAAATGTTCAGAAAAATTGTAGATTAGTAAAATTTGTTTAGTATCAACGAATTGTTTCGATACCAACTGATTTTCAGGTTGAAGAACTCCGTTGCGTAACGTGGAGTGGTGACAATCGGAAGATAATTTCATAAATTATTCACAGCTTTGATCACAGCACAATTTAAACGACTTTCGTTGTTCTAATTGGACCATGAGTCGGATTTTAAATATTCTTTAATTTTGGAACACGTGAAGGTTTTTGGGCTTCAGAAGGATGGTAAAAGATTTTGTGCGTTCCTTGCTGTTTTGAAAGACCAACATAAAACTTGCGGTCAATTTCTTGCTGAACACCAAATCGGAAAATGGTGCTAAAAACATCTTGGCTACTCGTTACCACGCACTGACAAGGACTATTTGCATCAAAACCGTCTGAAGCAACAATTTACGAAGATACCCACAGTTACACACCCACCTTACATAAGGTACGTTAACTACCTCATATATGGAGTCTTAACTACTATCGGTGTTCAGCAACAATTTGACCAAATTTTCTCCCGGCGCCCTATGCACGTTTTATAGGATGGTTTCTCTCTGTAGATTTTTTGAGATGGTTTCCAGAAGGATGTTTATGGGATATCGCAAAATGCGATAAAAGCCAACAATAGCTTCGCTTATAGTCTGGTAAGTCAGATTTCGGATTATGGGGACCTATGTTTTTGTAAAGTACTGTGGAAAAATTTTGTTCCAGTTTGTACGCAACTGGGAAAACCAGACACCAGCTTACTTTCCTGCAAACCAAACTCAAATTTATAAGAACTTGTGTTTTTATTTGCAAAGGAAGAGGGTATCACTGAAAATTGGAGATCGAATTCTTGCATGTGGAGCACTGTTCTACTTTGTGTTTTACAGACAGTATGAGTAGTTTTTTTACTCCAGACTCGAAGTGAACCAAATTATACGAAGTGTTTGATTTTTCATGAGGAATTTATGCTCCATATTCTTTGTTTCTTCAGCAGTGAAGCAATATTGATAAACATGTTCAGAATCAGCTAGACAAGAATTTGAAACAGATTCGCCATCCATTCCCGTTTTCTAGCGAAAATTCACAAGGTGAATACAAAAATTGTACTAAAGGTTTAAAAATGAAATTTGACTGCAAGGCTAACTAACTTCGTCAGGTATTCTGAACACGGAAAAACATGATATTTTACCTGATACTGTGGAGGTTGTTCCGGATTCTGTAATGCACAACAGCCATTAATATCTTACGATTTTTTGCAAAACAATAATAATGTTGAAAGCGTGAAAAAACCTGGTATATAAACTTTACATCAATTGCACATTTTTGGAGCGTGGAATTACATATCAGGTTTATTATAAACTATTTTAAAAAGAAAGATTAACAACCACTCCAAATGGCAGTGTTGTGACGAAAAACTTAATTAAGACAGGATCACTCAAATATATTAAAATATTAATAATCATATTGTGTGTAGTGGCTACGCGAGTACCCCTACATGGAAAAACGACAAAGTCTAAGAGGACAGCACCAATGGAAAGTACCTAAGAAAACCTTAAACATAAAAGGCCTAGTTACGATGCGACTAGGTTCTTATGTCTATAGTCAAGTCGTCTGGCGCGGTGGCATCATCAACAATTTCCTCGATTACCGATTAATCGAATGATAGTTCAATTCCCCACTTGAGGCAGTTCGAACATAAAGTTGGGCCGTTCCTCTTCATGTGCAAATTATTACCTGCCTCAACTTTACAAATACTTTTCTGAGCGACGCCATTCGTAAAAAAATTATATCGAACGTATTTAGCACTGAAAACTGTTTGCATTGGACAGATTTAGGTATATCGACGCAGGTTTACCTAAATTGGACAGATTTAGATCGACTAAAGCGACGCAGATTTAGTTAAGTCGGACAGATTTTGTTATGGGACGGATCAAAGCAGATATACCGTAGTTACATTTTTTCGATGTAAGTAAATCTGCTTCTATTTACCTAAATATTTCTAATTTTCCAGTTTTGTGTGGTAAATGTGTCCGATATGATTTTTTTACGAAAGACACCTCATATTTGTCGTAGTAGAAAAGGTACAACATCACTTTCAGGTAACTTTCTGGTGTTGGACCCATCAATAGACGTACGTGTGGCTGACTGGGGACCAGAATGTCAATCATGATTACGGCAAGATTGACTCAGCTTGACGCCCCTGCGAGAAAAGTCGTCACAGCCAACAATCTTTCCCACCTGAAAACCATCCTGTCTTTTTCCAGTAGTGCCATCAACTGATATTTTCAGACAATCTCTCAGCAAAGTACCTGATAATGTTTCTAACTTTATCAAAGCAAAGTGAGCTAATACGCCAAAGCAGGTTTGAAATGGGCGCCATCCCTGAGATATATCAAACTAATATCAGCCATCTTTACTCTCGACTCTCAACGAACAAATTTGTATCACTGTATTGATACACGTATATAGATTGAAATTATTATAAACTTGTGTGTTGCATTCAAATAGAATTGACACAGGGAGATCGTAATGGGCTTTGCTGCACTGGTGCACGAAAGCATTGCAATTGGAGTGATCACTTTACGTCAAACTCGTTATATACACGTTTGCGATTCGGCCCAGAACGAACCATTCGGCGTGAAATAGTTCATATGACATTGCAGGAAGTGTCTCATAACAATAATTTCACATTGCGCAGAGACCCGCAGTCAGGAACGAAGGTTACTGAACAATGATTACCAAGTGAAATTGCAAATATGAAAACGTTGTAGGTTGTATTGAAATAAAATTGAAAAGCAGATTTTGCAGAAAAAAAGGTTCAAAAGACTCGTGCTACATGCAGGCAGATCGGAAGCGGGAGACCACAATGTTCTTGCAACTTTTGTATTCTGCATGAAGTGAGCATCACGCCCATCCCAAAGAAGCATTCCCATGTCAGTGCAGTAAAAGGGTAGGCAAACGCAGTTCCGCGTCGCAATTCTGTTTGAATGCAATGCGCACTTTTTTATAATTGTAATTTTCCTAAGTGTACACATACCGATATACAATTTTTTATTGAGTGACAAGCGAAAACTTGTGTAATATGAGTTTGAAGTCAGAAAAAGATCTCTCTAAATTAAATCCTGGTTTGGCGTATTGGCTCGCGTTGCTTTGGTAAGTACAGTTAGCACTCGTACTTCTCTCAGGAAACGTTACTAGATGTTTGTACATTTTTTATGAATTTAGTAATGTTAATGTGTAAGCCTACTTTGCCGTGGATGTTACTCTGAACTTTGCTGGATATTTGTCTGGAAAGAACAGCACCAGTGAAAAGAATAAGGAAGTCTCTGATGCGAAGGCTGAAAACTGGTGCCGACTCTCTTGTCAAGGACGTCATGTGATGTTAAGCTTGAGTTCAATAACTGCCCAACACATCTTTTTGTTCAAAATGCACTGGCATGAAAAGTGTGTAGACTTTCTCTCATTCACAACATTTTATGTATAATATTGTTGTGAAAAGAAAATGCTTCTAATTTTCACCATGCAAAATGCAAATTATATTCACAAAATTTTATTAAACATAATCTTAGACGGAATATTATGACTTGGAGAAATAATTCATACCATATATTGCACTCGATGTGGTTGCGCATAAACTGGTTGATCTGTTGTCCTTGCTGAGATATTAGGTTGTGCTGGTTGCTGGGAAACTCCTTGAGAAATGGCAGTCCGGTGACCTTGAACTACGTAGTGGGTTTGGTTATATCCTACACAGGAGATTTGGATAGTACTATAAAAAAATTGTTTCGCATGTGCTCATAAATGTCAACCACAGATTATTTGAAAATAAATACATGAGTCTTGATCATTGGCGTGTTTTCGTTGTTCTTTCAAATTCAGAAAATATTAACACGGCATTTACTGTAGTGGCGAAACTTTGACTTATGTATTGCTTACACGTGGGATTGATAGGCTGAACGCGTTTAACCTTAGGCATTCTTGAATGTCGAAGTTAAAATTTTCTATTAGGAAAAAGAAAAGAACTTTTCATTTTTACTTGTTGAATAAATATCTAGATGAAATTGGTATTCACAGGACTGTATTTTCCAAATAACAACCATTTGTAGACATTCACTCAAGTGTAACTGATCAAAGGCGGCAAAATTTAATCGTTCATAGAGCAATTAAATCACAAAGAACCAAGTCTTATCAACGTCATAAAACACAAATGGCATTGTCCCACAAAAGAGTGCTAACGAAATATTTTGAGCGGAATTCGATACGAAGAACAAGAATTTTTTAATTTGTTTCATTGACTTAAATAAATAGTTTTTAGCAAAAGCAGATTTTGCAGTTACTGATTCCAAATGCGTAGCATCTGTCGAAGGGGTAAATATGTCATTGTGACTTGGCTTGTTTTCAACGCCGATGACTTGGAGCGTATTGAAAGCATTTGGGAAAGACAATACTGACCTCGACGCATGACTACAACATCTTTTTCGAAAGTAAAATTGTTTTCCTTAAAATTTTCAAAATTTGTATTCACAGGGATCAGAAAAATGACATCTCGCGTGGATGGTAACATGGTGGATGGTGACATGGTGGATGGTAACATGGTGGATGGCAACATGGTGGATGGTAACATGGTGGACGGTAACACGGTTCACGCGTGGATGGTAAATGGTTCACGCGTGGATGGTAACATGGTTCTCGCGTGGATGGTAACATGGTTCAAAATAATTTCATGTTTTAAAAACATTGTAGTGAATTTTTGCTTCAACAGGCTACTTTAAACTCGGTTACACATATTCTTTGACATGAATAAATATAAAAACGTTTCAACCATCATTAACGATTTTTCATTATGAAAATTCGTAATATCACCTGAGTGCAGTGGCTGCCCTTGTATCGCTGTCACTGGTAATTGTCCAGGTATGGTTGCTGTGGTGACTACTGTTCTTTGCGGAACCTGTCAGAAATGCAGATAACAACGTTTTTTTAATTAAACCTACTGTGAAAGGATCTGTGAAAAGAGTGGTTGTAGGATGACATAATTTTCCAAATTTCAAAAACGTACGGAAACATTTTTCTAAAAATCATTAGCAACATATTGACAATTTGGATCTTTGCATTTGAAGACCAAAAAAATTTACACAATTTTTCTCGAAATCCTCCAACAAAATTTGATTTGAGTAAAAATTCAAAATCCTTTTTTGTGATAAAATATAGAAATTACGTTTGGCGAAAAGTTTGAAGAACAAACAGGTATTTTTTCTGAATGTTTGTTCATTCAAAATCCTGGAAATCCGTGCTTCAGTTAAATTTCATTTGTACCCGCATTCTGCTCTCCCTCCAGGAGTGTCACGAGTGTTCTGCTGCGGCCATCTCCGCTTTCTCTGCCCCGTGGGCCACGAGGCTACTTTGACAGTGAATGCCGCTCTGGTGGCGAGTCAATGGCAGCACCGCACGTGAACAGCTCCTTTGCACACACTCATTAACGCTGAGCACGTGGCCGGACAAGCCCGTAAGTACTTTAGAATGACTCGTCTGGGAATCGAACACAGCTTAACAGATTTGGTGGTGTTTGATCGACCTCGCGGTTGTGAAAACCACTGGTGGCATTGCGGACGAATTCCAAAAAAACGTGTGAACAAAACTGGAAAAAGCCTTTGACTATTAACATAAAAGTTGAAAGGTTCAATTGTTATATCCTATATCTCCAGTAGTGATCTCAATTGGTAATTACTGCTGTTTTGACGTTTATGTAGTGACTTACATCATTGTTTACACCTCCAGATGGCTTTCCTTTTGTTGTTATTTTTGGCCATAAACACACCACACTGACGTATTGCAGATTGTAGATCGTGGCACTTCTTTTTAAAATACTTTGAATGGTAAAACTTGTGTTTATTGACGTAACTATCATACTGAATCAAATTGTTGCAGACCTGCTGACGCTTAATAATAAGTTAGCTGTTGCGGTACAAGCTACTAATTTTATGTTCGATCCAGTGAATCTTTTGTTTGGTTCAACCTCTCTGTAGCTGCAAAAATATCGCATATTAGCGCTACGCAGGCTGCAATTTGTTGCATTGTTGTTGAACGGACGTGTTTCTATGTGCCTCACTGTTTGTGTTGAATGATGTGTATTAATTGGTCTCATTTTCACATTTCATTACAAACGTTTTTATTAAATTGCATTCATAGATTAAAACATGAAAACTATGCGGGAAATGATCGACAGAAGCTAACATTAAAAAAAAAGTTTTTCTTTCAAAGAAATTTTTTTCAAAGAAGCCTGGAGAATTGGAAGAAACTTCATCAGACAAAATAAAGGGTTTGATGCTTTACGCATGCCAAGTCACATTTACAATTCCCCACGAATGTTTCATTGCTTTCATGTTAATGCGAAAAGAGCAAGTATTATTGAGTCACGCTTTATGGTCGCAGACTGTTTTGAAAACTCCTTTTTCTAAGCCAGTTGCTTCTAGAAATTTTGAAACAATTTTGAGAAGCTCTACCTACAAAAACAAGTGGAATTCCTCACTTTCTACGTGACAACTTTGTTAAACATAGGCATAAAATTGAGTCAGCAAGTCATTCATTTATGTTATAATATTGCTCTTTGTGCACATTAAAATGCGAGTTATAAATTATTTCGACTATTTTTATTTAACGATGTTTCAAATAGTAACGTCTTAAACTTTATTTGAGTCCATGTATTTGCACTACTCTTTTCCCATTTCATAAATTCTCACAAATGCCCAAAACGTTAGGCAATGAATGTGCACACGTGAATCGATGCAATTCACTTGATATGTTTGCAAACCTAAATCAAAGTTTTTGTCAACATTTTGCACAAGTGACTTGACAGCTGTTTATTACCCATCGACGCCAAAGATGTTTCGGAACATATTGCTAAAACATCCTGTTTTTTTTCATCGACTCGTGCAACATACCATAACTTGTCCAGGGTGCGATGAGCAGCAGTTTGACGCACAGCAATAGGCAGAGTGGATGATGGAAAGAACCAGTTGAACAAAAGCGATCACCGAGAGAGTAGCGTGGATCCCAGTTAGTGCGTCCTAAAAATAATGAAAAATGTTGCAAGATGTCATTTCACCCCGGTAGTGGTTTGATATGCTACAAAATCGTACTCATAATTTTATGATTAGTCTTATTCGGGTGCACTGTTAGTATTGTTAGACAATTGTTTTCAGCTAAACGTACGGGGAAAAATTAGGAAGACGAGTATGTGCACCTTTTCTAAAATGGAATATGATTCAAACTTACTTTGAATTACCCTGATTAAGAGTAGCAATAAAAGTCCAGATCTTTCAAGCATTCAAGCTTAGTTGTGGAAATGTACTTGCATGAGTAATATTTGCAAGTTACCTGCATTTCACTCCTTTGGTAGTAAACGTATGAAGGATATGAGTAATAAATGGTGTAAAAATAACTTCCAGCATAGACTGCAGCTGGAACTTCAATCGCAAACATAATTCCAGCAGCAATCGCTGCAAAAATTGTCAAGATCATTGCAGAGGTTATCTGAATTAAGACACAAAGACAAATGGTTAACGTCAACTCCGAGAAAATATCATGTTGAAAATAGCTCTTTCGCCTTCATAGCAGTGTCGGAGATAAACTGTCCGACTCCAAGTCGGAGGTAAAATGTCCGACTCCAACATCGATCTTTCCAAAATTTCTGAATCCGACCCCGACTCCTGACTCCGATTCCTTAACGAAACGCGACTGACGTTTGGTTGCCAGTAATTTTGTAGCAGCAAGCAATCAATGGAAATCGTGGTACACAGCAAGAATTATCTGTTTCAATAATAGTACCAAAAGAAATTGTACCATTTCAGCAGGAATTCCCAACTTAGGAGTGTGATGTAAAAATGATTTAATTGGATTTCTGAAAACGGAGTCGGACAAAAAGTCCGAGTCCGACACCGAATCCAGCTTCTAGCGTTGTTAAGAAACCAACTCCGACTCCATCCAAAAACCTCCCACTCCTTGCGACTGTAACTCCGACTCTGACACCGACTCCGCAACGCTGCTACTGTAGAATAAATTTTAATGTGCTGGTTTGCAATGTTTTCGTTAAAGCAGACCTATTTCCCTGCCAGTAGAAGAAATGCGAATCCATCGTTTTTGTCATTTTTTATTGTAACCGATAATACAATATAGCAAATAGTAATTCAACACATTACGTGCGGTACGTCAACAATCCACGATGTGACGTGTGTGTCGCGGGGTGCGTCAGGCCGTGACACAACGTTATAAAATACACTTTGAAAATGCTGCCATTAACGTTCATCTACTAACGAATTGAACACGCAGGCGGTTCGTGGCTGGTTTGAGGTACTTCCAAAGCTTTTTTTGGTCAAACGGGTTTGCACAATTTGGACAATAAACAGACAAGGGGAGGAGCCCTTTGCCACAATACACAGTGTTCACCACAATTCCGTGCTCTGATGAACTCATTTCGTATTAAAATCCAATGTTGTTTGTTGGCTTTTAGGTTCGTGCTGCTAAATTTTTTAAACTTCGTGGACATTTTCGGTAAAATAGAGTTAAATTGCAGGTTTAAAAAAATAATTTTAGTATTGAAAACAGCGATATTCCAGCAACAGCCCAAAAAAGGCTCATCGAAGGTGCAAACTGTGCAGGAACCGTACCAAAACAAAGACACTATGTTGTATTGTATATGGGATTTCAGAGTTCACGATAACATGTTTCCACGAAATTAACACCTTGAAACAGGTGCTATATTTACTTTTCATGTGTCGAACCACCATTCCTTGTTTTTTAGCATATCGCAATTCATTATTTTTATTGGCTTATTGCAATTCATTGCATCCTGCGCCCTTTCCCCAGGCAAAGAAAGCGATAGAAGTTGAGGTTTGCTGTCAACAAATAGCAGTTAAAAGACTGTTGCACGGATTATGGTAACTGATTTTCAATAAAGTCGTTTGCAAATGTTTCAGAAATGCGTTTTTCGAACGGTATGTACCAACTAAGGATCTGCGGTTACCGGGTTTTAATATGTGACAGTAACATCGCAGACGTAAGACATGACATCATCGCAGGTAGTACGAAATAAGTTTTCTCATAACGTCTCAGATTTTTGCGTAGCTTCTCTGGTTCTTTAAGTTATGGTCATAAGATAAATCAAAAAAAAACAAACCAGTTTCAAGCCAGCAACTGTTTTGCGCGCTACATAACTAACATGGGCCAGGCACGACACCCTTCGGCCGCTGGGGTATGAGACACGACACCACTGCACAGAATCGCAACGTGAAATGCAGAAATATTCACTGTACTGGATAATTACTGATAGTAAAGAACAATTTCGAAGTGCACTCACTTATCCTTCCAATTCAAGAAATTATTTCAAATTCAGAATATAAAAACTGAAGGTCTTTATTTAACAGTGATTCCCCTTTTGTTAAGGACCTCTCTGCTGTTGCAAGTCATAAGCAAGAATGTCATTTCGTATTTGTGCTTTCAAGTGTATTTCGGTAGTTTGATGAGAAGCAAATTACAATTTCCAATTTAACGAAGTTTCAAGCGAACAAATGCAGGTAATGCTGCGGCGTCTATGAATTTATTTAACTTTTGCACTATCCTTCAAAAACACTCTTCACCACTTGTGCAGTAAATATCACGTTTGGTTTGACTGAAAAAAGAGTAAAAGAAATTGGCTTAAAATTGAAAAAATATTTGAATAAGTCAAAAAAATTTTATGGGGTTGGTTGCTACATTTGATCCATCGACTGTCTTTCCAAAATTTGTTTATATTACTGTTAGCATGAGTTATGATTTTGCAAGTAATTGTTCTCTGAATCGTGAACCTGTGATTGTTGTTTTTCGCTGATTTCCTCATGTTGAGAGCGCTGTTTGTAAAAAACTACCAGATTAAAATACTAGAAATGTTTGGTGTACTCTCTGAGTTTTTTGCACTTGTTAATGCATTTTCCATTCAACATGAGGCAAACCAAGACAGTTGAAAATATTAATGTATGAAAACGGACAGAAGCCGGAGCTGGAGCCGGAAACGGAGCCATGAAAAATGAGAGGACTGGAGCCGGAGCCAGAGCCATACTCATTAAAAACAAGAGCTCCAGATCTGCAGCCGGAGCCATGTTCATGAAAAGGAGAGCTCCGGAGAGGGAGCTATTTCATTCTTTCGACGGCTCTACAGTCCTGGATATATTGGTTGATTTGCGTAATCACTGAATGATTTACAGATTTTGTCCAGGGTAGATGGCGTTTGTTACACAGCAACAACATTATTACTCCACAGAAATGGCTTTGACCATTCGGTGAACCAGCCTGCCATCCTCTGCTTTCGTGGATATTTTAGTGACAATTCACCACAAGGATCATAGCGTATGTTTCTGTGGTGATATCGTGCGTTTGAAATCGCACTCCACATGCTTTCTTAAAGGTCTTGCTTAGACTTTTCATCATTTTACCCGTATTAGTAATTCCGAGTAATTCACAGGACTGAAGATGCGTAATTGACGCAAAATCGTATCCTAGTAAACTATTTTATGATCGGATTTGCTTTGCCCTTGTGGTGAATTGTCACTGCAAAGTTTGTACTTCTATGACAAACTTCGAGTTTATGCCCGAGCCAGGCCCGAAACCCGTCTCGACACGAAAAACCTGGCACGAGTTACAACTCTGTTTTTTTCAGAGTTGTTTCAAAGATATTATTTCGATCAAATTTAATTTGGTGAGTTTATTGAAACATTGGCTCTGAAAAAGCGATCTGAAAGGGTCTTAAATCTTTAAGTTTGTCAAAAAGTTTTAAGCCGAGTCGAGTTTGCACATAAAAGATTTTTGCAACGATAGACACTTTTGTCGCCAGTTACTGTTGAAGCAATCGAGTTGATTTAATCTTCAATAAAAAATAATTGAATGTGAATTAATTCGTCATATTTACCTTGCTACGCCACCAATATCCCGCAGTTGCGCATTTCTTGATTCACTCAGAAAATTTGGCTTCTGGCCTAAATCGGGCTTCAAAAATATATGCCGGGCTTGGGCCGGGTTCAGGCTTCAAAAGCAGGCCCATTCCCAACTCTGGAATGAATGCCTTAAATTTTATGTAATGTTTACAGATTTTTGGTAATTTTTTCGTAAAATACAAAATGATTAAAGATTGCATTAAAAAAAAATATCTGAAACGTTTAACCCTTATAGGTCAATATTTAAAATGTTCATAGCTGGGCCACTGTTTCTGCGGCAACTGGCGCCAACGTGTTCGAACACAACTCGGCAGCCGGTTGAGCTGCAGGGCTGTTCAAACTCTGACAAGGTGCAAAAAGTCTTGTAGCTTACATTATTAAATACTTTTGGGTTTGAAATTTTTTGTGAGTGACGTCACAATTGGGGAAGGTACAGGATCCTTGGATGACGTCATTGGGCCTTGGATCCCAAAATCATAAGGCATTTTTTTCGTTTTTTTGAAAACAACTAGCCCAAATCTGCATCTTTTGAGCCCCTTCTTGACCTTTAGCGTTTATGGTTAGAACGTTATGGTCCAAAAATTGATACCTGAATAATTAAATGCCCTGGGGATTAATTATTTATTTCAATGTTTTCTTCACCCGCAACACATAACTGGACGTGGATGGATTTAATACTGTTTGTTCCCAACCATATGGACAAATAGTTGCGTATTTTCTGGAATCAACGCATTGTAAAAGACTGTTTATTGAGCCATCCTGCTGGGCACAAACCGTTCACATGTTCACACTGCGTTTGTATGCATCATGTGACCTAACCGTTACGCCTTGTGCCGAATGCGTTTTTCTGTTCGCATTTCTGCGCGTGTATTTACGACTTCGCAGAGTTTTGCATAGGCTCCTTTTTCGAGTAGTGCAGCGAGCGTGTTCCTTGTCTGCGATATGTTTGTCTTTTTTCGTGGTAAAGAAAAGTCGCCGTTTGTGCTAATGGTCGGTAAATGTTGCCGTTATGCGTTAATAAATGTGACGTAAGAGACGAGGACAATAAAATTACAGTGCCACCTATGAAATTCCCTGCCTGCTTTGTGTCTCAAGCAGCCGCGAGCCTGAGTAATGCCTTCGTCCTCTGATAGGACAGAGTAAATCTGATTCATCGATTGAGCTTATGTGTTTGCAGAGTGGGAAATGTCAACAAAGTGATGCTGTGACCAGGATGTGAAGGTCGTGCCAGGTGCAACCTTCACACAAAGAACGTGCAACCGGTGCAGGTTGTTGCAAAAAGGGGGGGATGTTGTTGCAACCTCTAGGTTGACGCTGCATTGAATGTGTGATTCACCGCGAACGGGATGTGCGGGAAGAACAACATCCATATGTACGTTGCATGAATAGGCAATACTAGAGCGATCATGGCAGGTGATCTCGGTTGTAGCTTGCTGCCACAGTGTTAAGATTTGCGCACTAGCCGCTGGGACTTTCCGATTGCAACGGTGGACGTGCGTTTGCGTGTGCACATTTTCTGAAGCAGAACTGAATCATTATTATCCGTTTAAAAGTGTTGCAAGTTTTCAAATCAAAACGTTTAGTATTTTTTGCAGTGAAGCAAAACTGCACCGTCAAAAATGTTTTAGTTTCGTTTCGATTTACTCATCAGATTTCAAATTTTAATTTGAAACTATGGAAATAACGGGTCAAATGTGTTACTAAACAATAGTTTTCAACTGCTACGTTGAGGCTCTAAACGTTTTGTTGTTCAGATTTCAGTTGTGCAACTGTTTGTATTATGGTTTTTGAAAATGTTACTGATTGATTTTCTTGTTGTTTTATTAAGGGTTGTAATTTCGGTGAAAGTGCTAGCTTGAGAAATACTTTGCTTTTTATGGTGCGTTTCGATGGAAAAATTTTGATCCACCTGATCGTGGTTCATTGCACGTGTTCGAAAATATTTTTTGAAGCTTCACTATTGAAATTTTCACCAAAAGTAGCTAATCATATATTCACAAACATTATTTATTTTACATTGAAAGCATAAGGCTGGCATTCAATCAACAGCAACGATGAAAATCATTCAAAAAAGTGAACAGTTTTTCTTTGAATGAAAAATCTTTTTTTTTTTTTGCTCGTGATTGATTAAGATTTTGTGCAAAATTTTAATGGGCAAAGCAGAACAAAAAACTTTCTAAACGTACTGGACATGATTCCGGTCTTCTTCCAGAAGCCACTCCCAGCACTCCTGCCACCAGCACCTGTTTGAGAAATGTTTACGTGATAAATGCCAAGTACAAAAACTATTGTCCTTTGCTGCATCGCACACAATCAGTGTTATGTCAAGAGAAATTGCTACAGGGTGAAGGATAGCACCAAACGCAAACACAAAAACATTTTTCCCTCACCAGCAGTCCACACCAAATACCGGAAGAAACATAACTGAGGGGGCTGATGGCGTTTGTATTGCTAGAGACGAGGGCAATAGCCGTGATTCCGAACAAGATAGATAGAGTTCCTAGAACAATCTCAGCAATCTGAAATGTATTTTATCTTCAAATTTACAACGCACCACACTTTTCACAATTTTTAATGAGAAGAGTTTTAGGGTGTCTTCACGACTTATTGCTTCACCTGCACGACACGTTGTGACATTACTGCCTTTTTTGTAAATTGCTCATAAAAATTTGGAAAAATTACAAATTTCCACCTATCTGCAAACATGTTGATAGTTATTTGCGATTTATTGCAAATAGTATTTTTAAGCGCGATTGTTGAAAGAACCATGAAGGCACTTCAATGTTAGTTGGAGAGAGATTCGCTAAAACTACTAGAGCATTAAGCTCTTAACATTTTTGCAATTCTACTTTTAAGTTGTATAAAAATTGTGAGGATGAAGCTCTGTCTTACCCTCAGGCTCAGCGGACGTAGATCTTCGTCTGGAAATTTTTGTTTACGATTCTCGACAAACGTTAATTTTTATTTTTACCAAAAGCGCGATTTTCGCCACTAGATCTAATGTTTTGGGCCTGGAAAAAAAGGGCTTGAACTTATGGTCCTAGACTTAGTTTAAAATATCTTGCTATGACATTCCAAAGTTTGCGTGGTTCTGAGGCTGTTGGAAAATGTGTTTTTTTCGAGTTGGTTCACCTGGTCGGGACGAGAACCTACAGCACTGACTGCGATCATGTGTGATGGAAGTGTTTTGATTTGTTGCCAAATCTAGGAAAGCATGAAAGAAACTATTGCAAACATTTATGTAAGTAGTGCCCATATAGGCATGACGATAATGTTTAATTGTTTATTGCAAGTGTTAGTTGCGTTTATGCTCTCAAAAATGTTTTCATTGAAGTTAAACGTTTGCCAAAATAATGGCTCCCGTGCAACCGTGGATATCGCTGCTGGGAAGCCACCCTGGTTCAAATGTGTTTAAGAACCGGTGGGGTGTAACATTTTACTGTACGCTGAATGCAATTGCGTTGTTTGTGTTGTGGATTATGGTGCTAATCAGTGGGGACTCCGGCATCCGGGCTTCTCGGGCTTGGCCCGATTTACCTTGTAGAACACGAGGATGCCTGCTTTGTATATTGTGCCACCACCCATTTCACTATTTACGGTTGGTGGTTCGAGCTCTTTTCATTGGACCTTGTCACTGTTCAGATATATTACTTACATCTGGCTTTCGCGCTGATGTTGCAGGAAACCCGAATAAAAAATATCGTTTGATCCCTTGAATCTTGAGGCCCTAGGTTAAAGCCTTCTAAGCCTGGTGGTAAATCTGGGGCTGACCACTGGGTATGCTTGAAATGAAACACGCAAAGCACTGTGACGTCACCACGAAAACCACGCTGTCCAAATTTGTTTATATGATAAAGGTGCGAGATCTCTGAGGGTATTTCCGAATATTTCGATCATATTAAATTCAATGGTCATTTGATTACCATGGCAATAACGTTAGAAGAAAATATCGTTAGTTCTAGGTTCGAGACCACTGTTCTTTCAAAATATGCTCTCAGCCAATAAAAGTCAGATCAACCTATTGAATATCCAATATTGTAAAATCGCTGATTTATGGAGCTTGTGTCCTCTTCATAAAATGATTGCCTTGGTTTGAATCTGTCATAGCAATAATGGCATATATCAAGAAAGGAAACTGAGGCGCCATCAATTAAACATATCTTACACCCAGGTTCCTGTATATCTTCGCATACTTGGCTCCAGGATGTGGGGTTGGTGCAGCAGGTAGAGCAACAACAGGTACATTTGTAACAACAACACCAGCCATGTTTCTGTACTGAAAATGTTTTTTATTGATTCACCTAAAGATTTATTTCCAGGAAGAAATAAAAAAGCAAATGTTACAAGTCTTCAAGATATTTCTTTTACATGCAATATAAGCGGCAAGGAAGCACACCTTGGTGCAACTTCTGCGCTTCAAGCACTTTGGCACCAAACTCGATAAACATGCTAACAAACCCAGTCAGTTCTAATTCAGAATGATTACAAGCAGAACGCAAATACTTTTCTTAACACTACACATAAAGTGATAAACGGGGTTGGTCGACAATATGACCAGCATGGTCCTTCACCAATCCTGTGTGACACAGTTACACTCGGATTTACATTAATCAACTATTTTGCCATTCTCGTTTCATTTATTTTGATTTCCACTGTCAGTTGGTTTGCTAATTGCGCAATGACTGTCAGTATTGTTCCTGCTTAATAGCTGAGTCGTATGAAACGATAATAAACTTGAAACTTGAAAACTAAGCTCTGCTCTTTGTGTTTGAACTTCCAAGTGACATTTGCCTAGTCCTGCCTTCTTTGAAAGAAAGGAGGTATGCAAAGGGTGTTTTTTACCAACGTGGACTACCTGTTGTGCTACTAGAGCACCAATGGGAAGATTGGAAATAATTTCGCACATCTCGGATCTACGGGTAAGTTTATACGCCGAAAAGTTTCGCATTTAGCGAAACAGAATTGTTGAATTGCGTTTCCGATACATTTGACGATGTGAGTTGAAGAATTTCTTTGGGTCAACACTTTGTTAGCTCTCAATTACTTAGCATTCAACAACTGAAAATTGGTCATTGCGACAATCTTTTCTTTGCCTCCATTGAGTATCGTGATCATGGCGATGGTATTATCACATGCTATCTTTTTCCGATCCAATTTTCTAAGTCATATCTCATACAGTAACTTTAAAATAAGTTTGCCTTGGGTTTTGCACAGAGCCAAATTTTATACTGAAGTCGAACCAAGCTAACAAAACTTTCATTTTGACAAATAATTCAAAACTAAAACTGGAACTACACGTGCAGAGAAATGTTGAATTATGTGCCAGATTTATTCCAAGCATTCAATTCACTTGTAGGCAGCTTCAGCGGTAACCTATACTTCCAATTCTCAACTGGCTTACCGTGAGCTAAAACGTTCCTAATGCCGCTAGCTTACGGCAAAAAATCAACCAAAATCAGCGCAAAGCAGACGAGCAGTTAGCATCAGTGTGTGCGGACGGACGAGCTCTTGCGAACGTTTTATTTTGGCCACCACTCAGGCCAAAGTAGCGAATAGCAGTAGCGATAAAACGCTGATAGCTCGCGGAAGCATCCGTAATTAAAAAAAAAAACATCCGTCATTTTTCCCGCTATCGCTAGTGGAAAATTAGCTTGCTATAGTACTTGGTATTTTAGTAGCTTGTTGCTTCTCACATCTGAACTCCACACGCCTCAACTAAAACGCATTCACACGACATTGGTATACACGTTGAACAACTATGAGCCCAAGATGAAATCGTTCTTACTGTTGCTTTTTTTGTGAGCGTACCTCTAAAACGTTGCTCATTTAAAGATCTGCTGCCACTTCAAGTTTGAAATAAAAAACTCCAAGATCAAGTTTGACAAACGTGAGGTTTATTTGTCTTGAAGATGCATTTGATCACTATCGTTTTTGCACTTGATTCTAAAACATGTGTGAAGTCATATGCACAACCAAACAGCACATATTTTTGTTACCACTAACAACTACTGACTTTCTGCCATGCGTACAATGTATAGCTACCTAAAAACTTGCAAACGGCGTTTTACATAGTTTAGGCAGTTTTTGCATTTTATAAGTGGCACAAAGACTTGATTTTTTAAATGTGATAAGCAATTGTTTTTTTGAAGTGCAAATGACAACAAAACGCGAGTATGTTAACAAATTAATTTTGCTGTGCCCTGATGATATGATTCGAGATATATTTACTCAGGAAAACTCATAAAAAGAATATAATGTTTTCATTTTCTAGTTTGCATTCTTTAAGTTTTTGCATTGTTTGAGTTTCAAATCCTGCTTCGTCTTCCTGGTTAATATTTATAAAATTAATTTTTAGGGCAAAGTTCTAGACTTATCCTATGTATTGCACACTTTGTTTCCCAAATTGAAAACATGGAGGAGTTTCTGTAGAATCTTTAAACACAACTTCCAGTTGGTCAAAGAAAGCACCGCACAAACACACTTGATAATCCTTCTTTCTTGTCAGCAAGGGAAAACGCCGTTAAGGGAAAAATCCTCACTCAAAAGCAAGCATAATTTGCTTGAACACAGTCAATGTTAAACACATTTTGTAACTTTGCATCATTACATCTTTCCATCTGCCCTTCCTAAGTACATCATATGAGCATTAATGCAGGCGACGTTCTATGGAACAACTCACCCAGTAGTTCAAAAGGCTATTTGGCGAAAATACTTCTCTGGCCATTCACTCGCTGCCTGACTATTTGTCAAAACGTCCTGGAGTCGCCGACAAATCTTAACAAAGGAACAAATCTTAACGATGTAGACATTCCAAACAATGCCTTTGAAATCAATGTGCGTTGTGAACAGTGAATCGCAAATATGGATTTTTGGTGAACTTTCATTATTATCGAGCAAAGCGAACCATCAAATCTAGTGAGGATGTCATAATCAAATTTCTCATATTGCATGATTTTTAACATGAAAAACACACAAAAATATCCAACGCAAATGTTGTTGGTAGACTAAACATACTTCGTATCAAAAAATGGGTGAAACATTGTGCTTGAGCGTGAAACATATAATTTGCTAAACGTCAATTAGTGATTGATTCAAGTTTAATTCTTTTGTATGGAAATCGTGAGTTCTATAATTGCCATTTAATTCGTGAGTTCTATAATTGCCATTTAATTTGAGGGTTATAAAATTGCCATTTAATTCAGATCGTGAATTGTATAATTATAATTTAAGTCTTTTGCATGGAAATCGTGAGTTCTATAATGTTCTCTTTCAAATCATCAACCAATTTACTCAGATCAGTTGATGTTTGACTGTTCAATGTCAGTTCAGAGATGCTTTTTGTCCTCTTTGCTTACGGCTCGACTCTATCTTGTGCCTCTAATTACAGAATCATACCGGAACCTGGAGACCGATGATGTTTGAGAGTTAATTAGAACACAAAATTTGGCTGTATTTTTCAGGACGAGGACAATCTTTCTCTCAAAACGTCTTTAACATCTGTGAATTTCGACAATACCACACAGAAAGTTACGAAATTTTTTCCAAACCGTTTTTTTCGGCGGTTCGTGTCTTTCACTGACCCGTTCCTCAACATTATCTTGACCATTCTGACGCTGCTATCCTGCATTTGGTCTATACGTTTTTCTTGCATTGCTATCTGCCATTTGTGCGTTCGTTTACGTCCTTCGGCCCTAACCTTTCGCATCTGAACAACACAACGTTTTCACCAGCTACGTCATCGCGTTGAACATCATTCCACGCATTCGGCATCTCGGGGGGAGGGGGAGGCTGACTCTGCAGCTCTATCTGAGGTTGTGCGGTAAGAGCGTGTCCCGATCAGTACGTGTGTTCTGTAGCTGAGCCCCATGTTCTAGAAACAAAACTTTTGAATAAACCTAAACGTTTTGCTAACCTCAAATCGGTTTGCATTTTGTGCTGCGTGTTTTCTTCTTTTTGCCCATAACTACTCTATTATTAAAATTACCATGTGTCCGTTACTATCGTATTCACATGTACCATAATGTATTATTTGTGCTTGTTACTTCAGTGTAATTTTGCGTTTTTTCTACGTCCTTTATTGTATCGCTATTAGCACAGTTTCCTTAATTTGCGACGTTTTCAGCCTCGACTTCTCCAGCAGCTTTTTCTTTTTCCTGCCGCAATGCAGAGTTTTTGACGCCGCATAAGTGAGAGAGAGTTTTTTCGTGGAATCCCCAAGAGTTTCTTTCGTTTCTCTTCATGTGCGTAAGTTTTCGACGACGCAATGAAGGTGTGCACCCAGATCTATCACCATCAATAACACAAAAAGCAGCCCTTACACCCAACGCCGCACGACAATTCCACCTCTATACCTTGATTTATGCTTTGCGTGTGAGCTCTCGCGAAACGATCCACGTCACGTTTTTTAAGGGGGTAATTCTTGTATAGTGGATACATTAGTGTTTGTGCATTTTTACCGTGTAATTTAAAACAATATCCTATTGGAGATTTACCGCAATGCATTTGTCTGCGAACAGCGATAGCCTGGAAACCTGCATCACTGCACTTGGTCGCTCTTTCCTCTTGAGCATGTGAACGCTCAACGCTCGTGTTCACCGTTAGTATACACGGGACAGTTAAACTACATCTGACCGTTTAACGTTGCGTTATTCTGACTTCACATCGAAGTGCATTGGAGATTTTGTTGTATAAGTGAATATAATAGAAAAAGGGCAATTAACTTGAAGTGCTAATGGGGAGTTAATAAAACGGACAAATTGGCGAGACCCTTTTTTTCACCTTGTATTGGCTTGGCAACTTCAAGACGTCAGGTTGCTTAGTTGGTACTCCGACCTGTACTCCTACAGCAACTAGGTTGACCCCTCAACTAGTAGGGATCTCTGTGGAATCGTAATCGACCGACGAAAGTTTACTTTTGATTCCACCGCAACAACACCAAGAACCCCACAACTGCAAAGTGAAAGTCATGGCTTAGTGGTTCTGAGAGATGAATCGTCTGACGTTGAAACACTGTATCACAGTTCCAGTAGAAGCATTTTGTGTTGTTTTTGTGGGTTAGATTTTACTGCGAGAAGTTTCGCATCACTCTTACAGTAAAACTATATTGCTTCCTTTTAGGCCCGCAGAGGGGACAATCTTTGAAATTTATTGTAAATGATTCGTGGCAGTCAGTGGATTTTGTGTTTCAATCAGACCTTTCATATGACTTGGTCGTTGCTGTCAAATGTTCCTTCCCTGTCGTTCATATATGACATATAAATATATGTATGTCATACGTGGAGATGGTTTTCAGCATGTGAATCTAACCATCAGCTTAAATGCATTTCATGGATTTCATCTTTTGTTCGTATTTTTGGAGCACGAGATCAAGAAAATTCTGGCATTGTCGTTGGATTGAAAAGTTATTTTCAAGCTGTATAAAACAAATAGGTCAGATTCGAAGCATTTATCAACAATACCGTTAAGACATTTTGTGAGTTTTACTAAGACAAAGAGGAAAATGTTGGAAAAACAATTTTAAAATCATGGCGATGGCAGGAATTTCTGTTATAGAGTCAAAATTTGCTTCTGTGGCAAAACCAGAATTTTTCGGAAAAAAATATTCTGCATTCCACACATATTGAGCTCCCTCCATGATTATGTAGATTACCAAAGTTAAAACATTGTTTATTTTGAACCATACGTTTTTCAAAAACAGCATATTTTGGCCGTTTTTTATGATCTTGGCCATAAGTTACGGAAAATATCTAGTAACTTTGCAAGAACTAATGCGCTCGCGTGCAACGGACGATCTTGCGTAAGAGACAAATGCACGAACACGTGGCGGCGCAAACCGATATGGTGTGTGACCTGAGACAGCGTGTCGAGCAGATAATATGTCTTAGGTTGCAATTGGGCTGGGTTTTACCGAAACAAAGCTCACTACCGGCCGAAATTAGTACAAGCACAGCAGAGGGTGTAGGGATATGCAAACAGGAAGCACATTTCAACAATAAACGAAAAGCGTTCCAGTGAGTAGTAAATCAACCTTAAAAAAGTAAACAGTGACAAAATCAAATGAGGTCAGGCGGTTTAAAATGATATGTCAACTGTTTGGATGCAGAAGGAGCAGTTAACGTGCTGCGTACAGATAGAAATCCAGCGATCACACTGTGCGATAGGATGGTGCCGAAAAGTTGCAAGTGTTATTGAATGAACACAAATTTTCGCAAGGATGACAGCGAGGAAACGTGATCCACACAAGCTGCGATGATGGGAAAGCTCCAGAAGTTTGTCCCGCGAAGTTACGACGAGCCAGGCATGCCAGTGGTGCCTGGATTAGCTTTGCTGAAACGAACCAGTAATTAGACAAGGTGAAGGCGACAGCGGTCCAACTTGAATGCAGATTACTGCTGACCAAATACAGATTGTTATGTTCGTCAGGCCAACACATCTAATCGTGGAACCTTGCATGTAGGGATTCTCGCTTGGGCACCTATTATGTAGAAACTTCATAGGAACCAGTCTCTTTTTTGTTTGTTTGTTGCTCAGTCTGTTTTACAGCACGCGGTAACAGGTGCGGTGACGAAAAAGGCTCTCAAAATTTACACCGCGTGGCTTTCATCGCGGAGCAGGAAAACGAAAATGCAGGATTTTGACGAGAAACACGAGGTGTTGCCAAATATCCGTCACGTGGCCATGCGCACGAATGAACAAGTTTACGGCTGGCGAGACGCGCTTAATAAGATACCCACAAACAGTGTTTTGTCATAATGACAGTCGACGTTCAACAACATGAGACATGGTGTTAGGCTGTGTGATCTGAAAAGTAGCCAGTTTGGCTTATTTGGGACCAAATTCGCAGTTTTTGTCTTTCTTAAACGTGCATTATTGAGTTTGGGCTACCACAAATACTCCTTTCATCCACATTTGTTGGAAGGTGCATTTCAACGTATGTGCTATGCCTATCTGTGGTAAGAGGAGAGTACAACGGAAGTGGCATGGCATTTAGACTTTGTATTCAATTTTGTTCAACACCAGAAACCACACATAAAGCCGTGAAATTTTTGTGTAATTGCAGAGTCCACCTTCTGTTGAATAGGGAAAGTACTGCGTGACTTTCCTTACAGGAGTGAATTTAAGTGTGTGTATGAAAGGCCTGCCACAACAAACCTGATATATTTCCATGTGTTTTCCGTATATTGTGGAAATGCTACCGTCTGTATTCAAAACAAGTCGAAAGGATTCTCCCTTCAATACTCTCCCACAATACTGTTTTTTGAAAAGTTGAAGCAAAATCATTTTTCGCTTGTAGTTAATCATACATGCCACAGTTTCATGAAAAGACGACGCAACAATGGATTTAGTTCCTTGCTCCCTTTAGTGAAATGGCACTTCACAGCTTTCCAAATGTTTGCTTTGCACTATTGAACAAAGTCATTATCAAGACCTACGGAAAGTTCATTTGACGTCACGTCGTCTAGATCAAACAAAGCTTACACAGCAGTGGCGTGTTGACACAAAGCGACATGCTGTTAACAGAATTGCGAAAGCTGTGTTTGCCCTGCCGCACGTTTTGTTATTTTAGGTCTACAAAAAATTCCCCGGACCATTCGTTAGGAAATGCGGCCTTTAGGAGAAGTTGTGCGGCCTGCCAACCTTTTACTCGCTCACAGATGTATATGTTTTGGTGGTTAGTTTTCACCATTTCTGTCGCATTGAATATTCGCATCAATGCCAAATAATTAGCCTCAGGGAAAGACCCCGAGCCAAAACCTTGTACCGCCAGCAAAGGATCAACATTAAGACCCAAGGCTGCACACAAGAAATCAGCCATAACTCCAATAGAATAACTTTTACGGAAATGGAGACACAACACACTGAAATATTTGAAACGAATATCCGTAATCGCAACCGCCATATTTTCTGGAACACATGTGGTTCCTAAAGCGATAACGCAGAAAATCAACCATGAAGAAAATCACATCGGGCATTCCTAAGACCTGGGTGATCATTTTGTATGTGACCAGGTGTCCTCATAAACACACCTATAAAGCCCGAAATTGAACACCCCGGGGGGGCACAGGCGATTCCAAACTAGACCAAAATTTATCTGCGACAGAAAATGGACAACTGTCAGTAGTTTTCAATTCTTAGCAATTTATAAATAGGTCAAGTCTCTATAGTTAACATTTGCCTTGCAACATTCAACATTTTAATTCACTGAGGCAAAGCATGTCAAGTTCTGGATAAGGCAGCAGGATAAATGCAAGGTTGATGACAAACTAACGCATCAATGTTTTTATTTTCATGTGAGGTTTGTAAAGTTTAAGGGTTATTAATAATGTTTTGAAAAATAAAAAAACTTGTCTTGTGACTAAGCAGCATTAAGGTTAGGGCGAATGAAAAGAAAAGCTATTGTGGTTAAAAATACATTTTGAAGATACAACTTTTTGGATTGGATCAACATAAAGTAATTGGGTGTTTACTTTTCGTTAGCTCCGGAGATGAAAGGTAATCTCAAAAATTTTAGTGGCACTTTTTCCTGTCTTCTCTGTTTTTAGTCCACCAATCTCGAAGTACGTACTACATCTATCAGGGGGGCGGCACTTTGCTTATCAAAAATAAATTTTTGAAAGGAGTTCAAAAGTTCTAGCTTTTCGTTATTATTTTTTAATAAAATTTTGAAACATTGAAAAAGTAATGCATTATTATTTCCTGCTGCAAATATCTGAAAATTCTTAAAATCACAGTTTGTGTGTAGTATTCCGTGAAAAACACAATGTAGGAAAGAAACTGTTCAAAATATTTTTTCCTTTTAATATTTCTTTATCGAAATAATGCACGCGCGGTGACTAATAGTGCTCTGAAACACAAAATGCTCTTCTTGTTTATTTTCAAATTATGTGTATGTAGTTTATATTAAGGCGCGTAGCGACTAATTGACTTCGCTTGTGTTTATCGCTACACGCTGCGCTTCTCCCGTCACCCAATATTTTGTGCGCCCTTTCTAGACTCAAATGAACCTGTTTATTTCTAGTGTTGGTTTCACTTCAATTGACAATATTTGATGTATAGTGTCATCGTTTTCACCTTGGGACGCCGTGCATCTGCTAACACAGGATGTTGGAATGACATGCGTCTGTTTCGCATCCTCATAACAGTTCTGACAAAACGTCTGTTTTTCTGTTTGCCTCGCGTAGCGTGCAATAAAACTGTGGTTAAGTCTAATTGCTTTTTAGATACGTTTTCGGTCCTTATGTGAATAGCTCAAATTATTCTGTTGGAAGCAAGGAGTTTTATGATGTACTAAGACCAACAATCTGAGCTGTGGCGGCAAAATCATTGGTGCTTATTTCATTAGCATTGTTGTTAAATGCTTAGCGCACAGTGAATGTTCAGTTCAAGGCTCTCTTCGAGGTTGTGTTTGCTCAAATGATGATAATCGCAGTTACGTGCCCATTGTTAATTTCCGAACTAATAGTAAATTGCAGTTGTGCGCTTTCCTCACCATTACTTTTTCTCCCACGCTCAGTTAGTTGATGGCGGGGTCTGTTTGCTCGATGGTTTCGCTGCGCTCATTCGAATCGCTTGGTTTGTTACTGCTGTGTTTTCAGAAACAGTATCCAACGATCAATCAATGTTGAAGTTTGCTGCTTGATTTGTGACGACGACGTTTGCGCTTACTACCGGTATCTTCCGCTCGTTGCAATTACGGTAGGAAAAAAGAGACTGCCGTCCCGTTGATGCGCGGATTTCGTGAGGTTTCAAGCCACAGGCGAAGATCGCTGAGTAGGCGTTCGAACCCTCTGTTAGTGATAGCTCAGCCGAGCTCGCTGTTATTGCTGGTGCCGCAACAGTTTATATTTATATGATATTTCTTCTTTAGACACAATTTCAAGACGCAATACGCTGATATACACAGTACCACATATAGCTCTGAAATTGGTTGCTCATAGACTGGTTGACGTTTGTGGCCAGTTTGTCGTTGTGGTTGCTGCTTTCCGGTTGGAGAACGTGGGGTTGTTTGACCTTGCTTGGCGTATTCAGTATATCCTGTCAAAGATATTTGACAGTAATTGCAGGCAATTGTTTCGTTAGCCTTCGGCATATTAAACACGAAATGTTACAAAATTTATTATGAAGAAGTGCATACGCATGCCAATACAAATTACCTCAAACATAACGTTTTTTCAATGAAAAATCTTAACCCCTGTACTCGTAAGCAGGGATGAAGAGTTGGAGTCGGATTTGGAGTCAGAGTCGTATGGGGTCAGAGGATTTTTGTTGGAGTCGGAGTCGGAACACACTAGGAATCGGAGTGGGATTTTTTTGTCCGACTTCGACTCCAGAAATCCAATTGAATCATTTTTTGCTTCACACCCCTAAGCTTGGAATTACAGTTGAAATGGTAAATGTTCGTATAAAACATTTGCTGAAACAGAGAATTCTTGCTGTGTACCAGAATCTCCATTGAGTGCTAGTTGCTACAAAAATGTTGACAGCTAAACTTCATTCACTGTAGGTTAAGGAGTCCGAGTCAGAAATTGTGGAAAGGTCGGGAGTCGGAAACTTTGGAAAGGTCGGAGGTGGAGTCGGAATCGGACATTTTCCGTCCCACTCTGCAACCCTGCTCGTGGGCCATCATGAAGTATGTATAGGCATTATGATGTCTACTGTCCATAAATAGTCAGCTTTTTCAGTTTGCCCATGCAATCATTGTGCCAGCTGCTATTGCATCAGATATGTAAACTTCATCTCTTCAATCAACTGTAAAACAATCGCGAAGGTAAGTTTACATTAGGCACTTTTCGTACGAAAAACCGCACAGGAATCTTGTTTATTCAGGTATGCGTAGGCGCAGCTACGGTTCATTACGAAGTTGTGCGAATCGAAGCAGATCCGATGGCGCGAAGAGCGAAACATTCGCACGGAAATGCATTGTACGACAAAAGCAACACCTCCAGCGTCCAGTGACTGCTCCCTTGAGAGCTTAGTCAGATCAGAACTACTGGACGGTCGAAGTTGGAAAATAGAATGCTGTTACTGCTTAAATTCTTGGATGAATTTTGGTCAGGACAGGGTATAGTCAGCAGGATAAATCACTCTTACGTGTTCTCAGTGAACTACTGAGAATCATTGTAGCATGTAATCAGCGCAGACAGATTTGTTTTCTTGGTCAGATATGGATATTAATTATACTGTAGACCTGTAATGCATATTTGGTAGGCTTAGTTTTGTCACGAGTGATTATGAGCAGATGGAGTACTGCCCTGCAAGCACACGATATGACTTATTGCAAACTATAACCTGTCCCTTCACATCTACTTCCACATTTCATTTGCCTTGCATCAAAGCCCAAGACATGAAACTTACAATCCTGGACTTATTTATTCATTCATGTTTATTTGGGGAAAGTATTGTTATTCACAACAACAATCGTCATCCACGAGTAATACCGTTTTCTTGCGTGCAGTGTAAACGGGCGAAAGCAGCGCCGGCCAATAAGAAGTCTGCAAGTGCGATGATTATACAAAGAGAAGATTTGTGATTCACGTAAAAATCACTTTGCAGCACCGGCACAAAGAGATGTTTTGGGGATGTTTTAGTTACTACGCTGTCGGAAGACAATCAACGCAATGATGTCCTCGACCCGTTCTATTTAAGTTATTCGAAGACGAGTGGTTCCAGAGGTGAAAGGAGTATCTTAATGATTCCAGGATCTTTCACCCGGACTTTGACACTTGCCACACATCGAAAATGGTGGAAATTTAAAAACAGAGAAGAACATATCATAATTAGATTAGGCCGGGAATTCTCCGGACCTAAACCCAATTGAAAAATTGTGGGCTATATGCAAACGCCCACTTCGCGCAGTAGACTGTGCAACATGGGTAGCTGATGGAAATATATCCTGTACTTGACTTGAATTAACTGCTATTCGATGTTGAACGTGAGTCACTACTAAAGCATTTGTGTATGAAAATAATGCTTGGCATGCAATCATATTCGAAATTGACATTTGGGCTTCTGTCTTTGATCCCAACACTTCCATTTTACTAAAAGATTAAACTGTTCATTCAGTTTCACTTGGCCTGGGCGTTTGATGGAAAGCGAGAAATTATATTTGCATTCAAGCTAATCTTCTCAGATTTTTCGGAAACAAACGAAAATTTATAACAAACATTTCAGAAAATTTTCATCACAATTTTTCAAGCATTCACCTGAATCCAGTGCCTCCCTATCTGCTACTGTTAGCTCCGGTATTTTCTCGACAGTGTCTGTTGCTGTGACCACAGAGTTTTGAAGATCCTGCTGTGAAGAAGCAGCGTTCCCTTTATTATCGACTAAATGCAAAACATTTGTGAAACAAATGCTGTACGTTTACTTGGAACTGACAACTTTCAAAACTTTTGAGAGCATAGTTATGAACAATGCATTAGCAATATGATAAATGGGGTGCGTGCAGTTGAATTGCATCTCCATTTTCTTGCCTGGTACAAGTTTTGAAATCATGTTAGGAGCGCTGTTGCACGATAATTTTTGCCCCAAAGCATTTTCGAATATTCGTTACATGTTTGCTTATGACTGCAACTGTCGCTTCTGGGAAAAGTGTAATTGCTGTTTTGCACGCCTTTTGTGGAAGGTTCCTTTTATAAACCTTGTCAAAATGTTGAACATTTCTTAGGCTTGTCTCAAGGACGTCGTGTAACAAAACTGAACAAGAGTTTGTAAACAAGCGTTTGTCACTGCAATGTCTTTTGATTTTTACTAAGATTCCCCTTCACAAGAAGATCATAAAATCAGGCACAAGAAATTAGTTGCAATGACACAAACTTCATAATTCTCATGATTTAAATTACGTTCAGGAAGCACAACTGTTGCATTTTGTTAAATACAGCAAAAACACGAACGATACCTTGGAGCATGTAGCAATCAAACAGTAGAAGGTTCGAACTCAATCATAGAATGGCGTTAAAGAGCGCACTAACTAATGTGCTTTGTCGAATTGCCAATCAGTGGACTCGAAAGAACGTAGATTAGGTAAGGCACGCTCATTTGACAACGACGTACGCAGATTAGATGATTACCTCTAATGAAGTACATGATTACAATAACTGGATTGCACAATCACAGCATCTCCCGAATAAAATTTGAAACCGTTTAGAAACACTTATCGACCATACATTCAACACCAATATAGCATCCGCGGTTGACGTACTCTTTTCGAACGTCGCGGATTGTCAGGCCCATCCTCAGTATGAGCCGGACCAACGGTCGTGTCATTGGTGCGGTGACCCGAACTTGACACGGAGTTGTGTGCAGCCGCCATCTTCGGAGGAGGTTTTGGTTCATGATGCGGTAGCGCCGATACTTGATCGTCGTTGGGATCATCGCCTGGAAACGTGTCATCCTCAGTGTGGTCGAAGTCTAACGTGGTCGAAGTTGGTCGACGTGACGTCTCCAGGTAGGTCCCCGTGGCAATACCCGAACGTTGACATTTTGTGTTCCATGCCTTTTCGTTACGATGGCCGGAACCCATCAAGACTGGTGACTGTGGCGTGGCCCATCATACAACGCATAGCACGGATCTCAGACTTCATAGGAGGTTACCAAGCGCAGCACTTCATTTGACTGCGCCTTGGTGGCAATCCGTGCTTGCTTCCCTCGGGCGCGGTGTTTGGCAGGGATCACAGCTCGTAGTCCGTAGAGGAGGCAACCATGGTAAATGGAAAAGGAAACGGCAAAACTTTTCTGCAGGATCATCAACGTTGGTTTTATCCTTGGCGGGCCATCCCTAAAGTGCGAAACGCATAACCTTTGTTAGGACTGGATCCTTTGCAGTTTTCGTCACAAACGAGGCCGGATCCGACGGTCGGACTTGAAAACGTAAACTCGTCACCATGCACACTGTGTCGACGTCTTCAGCATCCTCTTCTGCATCGAAAACAGTGTCTACTCCATCAGGTAAGCGGCTCAGAACATCGGCATTCTGGTCTGAAGTCTTGCGGTAGACGACCTGGTAGGAAAACTGGTTCAAAAATAACGCCCAACGCACTAAACCATTTGCTGCAAGGAAGGAATTTGCCGGCCTTTTCCGGTCCAAAAAGCGTAAGCAGGGGTTTGTAGTCCGTCAGAATGATAAACCTCCGGCCAAACAAATATTGGTAGATATTCTTCAAGGCGTAAACAATCGCCATAGCTTCTTTCTGAATTTGACTGTAGTTGCGCTGGCTTCGAGTCAGGGATTTCGACGCATTGGCTATGGGCCGCTCATTGCCATCTGGGAAAAGGTGGAAAAACGGCTCCTATCCCGACGTTTGACCCATCACAAGAGATACCGACTGGAAGGGTTGGGTCAAAGTGAACCAGAACGCTGTCTGATGATAACAAAGTCTTCAAACCTTTGAAACGCCTGGTTTTCTTCACTTTCCCAGCGCCACGGAACGCCTTTGCGCGTGAGCCTATGCAACGGCTCGGCCACAGTTAAGGCATACGTGGTGAAGAATTTCCCATTAAACTGCACAGAGCCAAGAAACGAACGAAAAGAAGAAACATCTTGTGCGGTGGCACCAATAAGACATCACTGACCTTACTACCTTTCTCTCTATTCCATTCTGAGAGAGAGAACGTGGCCCAAATACTCCCTCCAGTTTTGTTTATGCAAACTGGCACTTCTGTAATCGACAACACAAACTTTTCTCATGTAGGCGTTGTAGCAGACGCTTCAAATTTTGTAGGTGCTCATCTGCTGAGGCTCTGCTCACCAGAATGTCATCAAGATAAACTTCTACTCCCGGTAGGTCGCTGGTCAGGCTATCCATAATGCTTTGGAAGTAACCTGGTGCCGAGGAAATTCCGAACGGCAGGACGTTTTGTTACAGCGCACCGCGGTGTGTACTGAGAGCCAACCTCTTTCGAATTTCTGGGCCCAGCTTGATTTGATTGTAGGCGTCAGTGAGATCAATTTTGGTGAACCGGTGCCCGCCGCCTAACTTCCGCATCAACTCCTCCGGCAGTGGCAATGGATGGCGATGAGTCTCCAACTGCGAGTTTCCCGAAACTGAATAATCACCACACACTCTGATTCCGGCCTTGGTTTCCCCCGAGGGTGAAGCGTTGCGCACAGGCACCCAAGAGTTGAAAGTGACGTGTCCAGACTCCTTTTGCAATGCCGGCGTCATAAGCGTGACTGAGATCTTCCTGCAACGCGATGGGGACTGCTCTCGGTTTGCAGAACGATGGCTTGGCATCTGGCTTAAATTTAACCCCTTCTCTAACTGGAACAACTCTGGAAATTGTTCACAAAGTTGTTAACATGCTCTTTGTAACGAAACATCCTGTTTTAGAGAAAGTGCCCGCACTGGAGAGTGACCAATACTTTAAAATCCAGTGAAATCCCCATCTGCTTTATCGCGCTACGACCAAGAAGGTTGAGTCCAGGGATAGCGGTAAACATGGAGGTGACGTCAGAAATTCTTCCGGACTTCGGGAACAACGTTTTTGTGGTAAAGCATACTTGAACAGGCATAGAGTGTGACGAGGCAGACTGGTAGGTGAAGCCGGGCTGTTGTAACTTAGGCCTTCCAAACTGCTCCTACGTAGAAACCTCCGGCCAGCTGCTCTGTCCAGTTCGAGAGTGCACGTCAGGTCGTCGATTTTCACCGGAATCTCTAGTTTCGGAACTGCAGCTGTGGCTTCAGAAAATCGTTATATAGCAGACCAAGAACACGTGCAAATACAGCAGACCAAACAAACGTTGATTTGATTTTAGAAATTTTACTAAACTATTTCTTTGCAACATTCAAAGTCTCGAGACCCGCAGCCTTCGAGACCGAGACTCGCAAAAATAGGTTTCGAGACTCCATCACTGGTTCAGACATAGATGTACATTGCATTTACTAGAGAGAATATTGGTTTCCCCACTGCATCTTAGGCAGTGCTGGAGTCTCGAGATGTGGTCTTGGTCTCGAGATATCCCATTTTTCGAATCGCAGTCTCGAAGGTTTGAGGTCTTGTCTTGGCCTGCAAAAATATGGCTTAGTAAAACGTTTGTAAATCAACTTGTTTTTGGTCTGCTGTATTTGCACGTGTTCTTGGTCTGCTGTATTTGCAGATAAGAAACAACAAAAGCAGGTAAGAAAAATGACAGAAATTCGAAAAAGTTGCAACTTCGCAGTCGCGACAATATTTTTTGAAAATTTGTAGAAAAATATCGGCATAATCCACAAATTTTCGATTCTTGAGTCTCGGATGTTTCGATGAGTTGTCGGTCTCGAAGGTTTGACTTGGTCTCAGACTCGACGTTTAGGTTTCGACTACATCACTGATGTTAGGTTCTTGCGTCATTGTCACCTCACTTCCGCCTCCAACCAATCTTATCTCTCCACATGTAGTTTTGTGACCTGCATGTTTCTGCAGAGCAGATTCCCAAGAATTTGCGGCTTCTTGTTGTAGATACTCTTGATTTCGATTCCAAATATGGTTTTGCATTTGTTTGGAAATTTTGTTTTCGCCTTTTTTGATAAAAGCTTCAGTTAAACGGGATTTTAAGTCGGGAAAATTATTTTGCTTTGTATTCGGAACACCAAAGTAATCACAATCCTATTTATACAAAAGCTATCAAATCATGACAACCAAATCAATAAGACGAAAATATGAACTATATAATATTGCATTCATCTTAGCCCATTTCTGGAATACGATATGCTTCAATTTCTGACCCTTCCAAAGTGAAAAACTTGGGACTCTTCAATGTTTCCTTTTGAATCACTGTTGCAAACATTCTAACTGCGAATTGCCATGTCACAAGTGCTTCTTTAGGATTAGATGAATCGCTGCAAAGTCATTTCTTGTAGGAATAATACAGTACGGATCCCCATTATTGTCGCACTACTTACTAGTATCACTTTCATATACTGGAAAACTTACTTTCTAGTCATTTCCCTGCCATAAAACGACCTTGGTTTCATTTAGTAAGAAGTTACGTCCTTTTCCATAAATATATCGACATAATCAAACAGCAATAACTGCAAAAAAGAAAAAAACTGCAATACCCATACTTGCGGAATGATATTGTTTATACACAATTTAATGCCCAAATGACCACTGTGTCGAATTTTTCCCAGTCACAAAAGTCTGCCTAAGAACTCACAAAGCAACGATTCTAAACTTAAAACGCCAGATTCTTATTCTACGGGACTGACTCTATATACCTGATTTTTTCCTGTCGTCCAGAACTGAAAACGTTTCCCAATAATGTTCATCGAAATCTCTACTGGATGTCTGCTGCTAAAAACCAACAGTCGACAGAATTCAAGATGGCGGACGTCAAACCTGCAATCACTAAAAGGCGATAAAGCGCTTGAAAAGAAAGTGCAACTCCGGCCGAATTCGGGATACCGGTCGTTGAGCGATAAAAATAATCTTGTGGAGAATAAAAGAACAAAACGTTGGATGGGACGAATTCGGCACATGTGACGTCAAAGGCTTAATGAATTTGCTTACGTTTTGTTTTCAACGGCCGCAAAAACATCATTGGGACTGTCTCGTGACATCACACAAAAATGTTTTTCCAAATCAAAAAGTACTCAATTCTTTTAACATTCACCTCCAATATTTGGTTGTTCAAACCTTTCAAGCTTAGTCACGTAATGATCGTAAAAACGGCAAAAAAGCCTTGCAAATTGTTTATCACGGAATGCAAATGATTATTATGATGCAATATCTTTGCTCGAGGTGAAAGAGTAGATTGCACATGTTGTTTAATAACTTTAGACATATCGATATGAAGGTAAATTGCTCATACATACCACGGTGTTGACTGGATTTGGTTCCACATAGTCAGGTTGACTTTGCATCAAACTCTGTTGTCCTGGTCTCGGGTGACCGTCCTCGACGTATTGGGTATATCCTGCAAAGGAGATTGGAGAGTAACTGCAGGCACATTTGTGGGAGCCTTTCAATGTGCTCTGCCGCAAAAGTTTGAAACTGCTGCAAGTCCTGAAACATTTTTGAAAATATAAATGGTGCAATGAGACAGACGTGACGCTGAAGTTGTTAGCTTTGAACACTGTTCGGATCATTCTGAAGAAGTGGAATATGATGATTATATTGCAGCGGATTTGCATTCCACAAAATGAACAATGAATTCGGAAATGAGTTTCAAAGCTCAAAAACATTTTTTGACCTAATGAGCCGCGACTTTCAACAGCAATAAAGTCATCTGTTCTCCATTTACACTTTTACTTCATGTTTATGCAGATTATGCTTCATTTCTAAAAATTGTGTTAACCAAATTACGTTTTGTTCAAAGTCTTTCAATTCCATTCCCAAGTTGGAAAGGCGAATCCATTCGAAATTGACAAATCCAGATTATCAAATTTTTTAGTTGTATGCATGTAAAGAATGAAATGCAATGTTGTATCTAGTTCTCGGAACTGGGCGAACCTTGTCGACATTACATCTGACTTCATTGCTTAATAAAGGATATTGAAGTGTGCAATTTACTTTTGTTGATGTGTCGAAGTGGTGTTGGAAAAGTGCCACATTTACAGATGTGGAAATTATTTCAGTTTATTTTCCTCTAGGACTGACTGTGGAAACCACAGCCAAGTTCTTCTCGAATGCCTGTATGCACAAACATCCACGTTGCAAATCAGATTCTTCTAACGCATTGTAAATGATCAAAGATAGGTTTTGAATCGTTCAAAAAATGTTTTCGTCCAACTTTGTATTTGTTACAAACTAGGAAAAGTTTTACTTCTTCCACCAGCTCCAAGATCTGTGTAATACATTACCACAGTGTAATGACCTTACATGTTTATACATGAACAATCCAGAAGATTCAATTTGACACGAGACCAAGTTTGTAAATTAACTTTCATTCTTAACAGCATGAGCTGCTATAGAATTCAATGCTTTTGTTTAAAAATTTATATGTTTGAACAAATTCAAAATTTCACCCAGACATTCTCGGTGCTCTATCAGTCGTCATAAATGCAATGTTTTGCATTTTCATCTCTAGTTAAAATTTTCTTTTAATTTAGCCATTTCATCTTGACCGTTTGATATCTCAGGTGAAGTCATTAATTCAATGACCTCTCAGAAGCAGTTTACCTGAATTCGAGATTCTACGTGTGAAGATGTCACCGGTGTTTTTCCAGTTGTGGTTGTCATGGTGACCAGAGGCTTGTCTGGATCCTGCCGATATGAAAGAGCTTTGTTTATGTTGCTGACTGAGAAAAAAAATGCTCTTGCAACAATATTTCTGGTATGCCTTGACACTGCCAACCTAAGAAACGTTCGATTTGCCTTTTTCTATTCTAAAGAATACAATAGCAACATGGTAATATACGGCGGAGGGCCGAACACAGAATGTATGCAGACAGTTGTCTGTCGATCCTGGCTAGCTACATTGAATTCTAGCTGATCCTCGTGACTGAATGGGTTATTATTATCTCTTAGTCATAATTTTACTCAGCGGATCTTCCAAGACCACAACCTTATTTCACTAAGTTTACTTTTTGCGTGCAACGTCGTCAAAGGTAATGAAAAACAACTCTCTCCATTTTTTGAGCTAGTGTTTTGACAGCGCTTGTAGTCTTGTAGCGCCACGACTGAGTGTCTACAAAGTCTTGTATCTTTTAGCTCGTTTATTTGGTTATGCGTAGTCCCTGTAGCTCTTCTACACACCGTTGGTAAAAAGCCTGGTAAGAAGATTGCATTGCCAATTTACAAGGTCTTAGTAAGACCCGGCCGAGAGTCGGACTCCAGAACTACCAGCACGTCCGAAACGAACCAACTTACAGCAAAGCAAAATTGTCTTATCCGAACGTGTGATGATTCTCTAGTGGTTTGAAGTCGACCCAAAAAATGCCGTCAGCGCGAGGTTCACACCGTGAACTACCTGGTCCCCAAACGCGATGCATACACGCAAAGCAAACCGTCACATCCCACACACACGTAACGGGAAAATGTCCCAGAAAGGATAGTTTTGAATAATTATTACCAGGTTTCTCAGTTGCAATTTGATAAGTTGATGAAATTATTTTATTTATTTGAAAACCTTGAAGATCTTTATTTGTTTCAAACTTTCAAAAGTAGTCACCAAATTGGTGAGTTATTTTGGTAATTGTCTGTATTCATTTTCACAAGCGACAAATTTCTATTTCATGTTCCACATGCTGGTGGAGGTAAGCTTATTGTAAAAAGTCATGTCTTGCCCAATCATTTTCTAAGAAAGCTATTGCGCGTAGTGACAACTTTGTTCAGTACAATTGAAAGTTCTAGATTTTCTGCAAGCTTCAGAGGAATCAGCCATAATTTGCTCGGCTTCCATAGCTTTGAGATGATTCAGACTGCCTGTTTTCAGGTGACTAATCTCCACACTGGGGGAAGAGGTGTATCAATCAGCAAATTTAAAAAATAGCAAAACTGTGTCACGTAAATCTATGCATCCTTAATCCTCAAATATGCACGAAATGCTTATTGGTAAAAGTTTGAGGGGCTGGATCAAGGGTGGAGATAGCAAGCAAACTTAAGACTAAATGAGTGAAAACACAAGCTGCGGGAAAAAAAGCGGAAAATAAGCAGTTTTCAAATAACTGTTTTCACAAAAACTATCTGAAGTCAAAATACGGAGCGCGTAATCACAGCTACGGATTCAAACCATGACGACACAACACGAACGGTTCGTTGAATTGGTGAGCAAAGATGAGGTCATGGAAAGTTTGGCAAGCATACTTAAGGAGGGGAAAGCTATGCGTTGGAGATGTCCAGTGAATAGGAATGATAATTTAAAAAATATTGAAGCAGCGACAAATACAACGTTTGGTGATGAAATTATGAAATGATCTTTACAGATTGTTTCTTAAAGCTGGCTTAAGCTCTTATTCGCAAAAGCAAGCACTCATTAAAAGTTTAACAAATTTGATCGAAACATGGTATTTATCGTGAAAACCAAGAATGCAGATCATTTCGCACCTTTCGTTGGGGACATGGTTGGTCCATAATCTAGAATAAATAACTGACACTAACTGATGATATTGTTGGTGGAAACATTACCGTTGTTTCAAATGGTGATTAAAAAACGAAAGTCTGGCATTGTATGACTTGTCCGTCATCAACGTTCCCCATCTAGTAATTGGTTTAGCAGTTTAAAACAAACGTGAAATAAAAACATGAAGAAGCAATTTTTAAGGCTTCATCGCAAATCTAAGAGATTAGTCAGTGACATCTCTGTCACAAATCACTTCCTAATCATACCAACGAATTTAAGATTTATGTAATTTTGGGAGTTGTTCTTACAAAACATTTTAGTAGCTAAAGTTGGGTAACAAAACGTTTCCCTTATTTTTTGGTGCTGCTTAAAATATTTTCTGTATCATCAGCTAACATTACTTTAGGATACGAATACTCTGTACGTATATCATCAAAAATGCAAGTGATATTTTTGAAATATTATCGCATTTTAAGCTAAATGGCAAAGATGTACCAGATAATCCAGTGGAAGTGGCTCTTCATATATTGGTTCATTTTCCCAGTCATTCAGGTTTCCTGGTTCTTCGTCTTGGGAAGTCACGTTTGTCTGGTCTTGCCTGAGGTTTTGGATATTTCCTATAAAAAATAGTGCATAGCAATGGTACGCAGATATTTGCAAGCTTACAGCATGATTAACCACCACTGTTTTGAAATAATTTATGATGTAGCAAATAATTATGTTTAAATCATTGTATTTCAAACGATAAAATGTTGGTTTGTTTCACCTAAGTAAACATTAGGTTTAACTTTGATATATATGATGAGATACATTAATGACTTGATAATGAAAACAGTGTTTTTCTTCCAAACAGTTATATGGTATCTTGGAGAATCGACCCTTCTCATCGATCTTCTACAATTTCTGATCGTAACGTTTGACAATGTTCACCTAATTTCAGTGAGTCTTCTTTCATCGATGTCAACTTCATTCCTTCAGTCGTGGTTATTTCGGCAACAACAGAATTTTGCGAACCTTGCTGTGACGAAAAACATTTGTTCTCATTGACAAAAAACATAAATTATTTCGGCAGTACGCTTTGTAGCACTACTAGACACTTACAGCAGAAACATTTTTGGTGCCTATTCCTAAAAATATGTATTAGCAACATCACATTTCGAATCATTGGAACAGGAAGACGTAACAACTCCAAGTTATTCAGACAAACGTTTGAGGCAGATTTGTTTACAAATAAAAAAAACTCCTAGCTTGATCATGTCATTTCCAATATTTGTATCGAAAACTTTCTATAAATTCGAAGAAAATTAGTATTAGATTCATTTTCAGGCGGATTTTCATCAGATATGCTAGAAATTTGTGGGAGAATACACAAACATTTTATCAAAGTTTGATTGTAATAACCCTTCGATTTCGGGCACTGATTACGTTGAGTTAGTGTCTGCGTCTTTCCCAATCATTTCATCGTATGACACAGTACTGTGTGAAAGAGTGATTAAATCAGATTTACTGCACAGCATGTTAAACTGTCAACGAGGTGAGTTTGTAAACTATCTTTGAGACCAAAATGCATCACTGTTATCTAGCCTGTCGACCTTTGAAATCGTATTAGGATCGGGTTTACATGACCATCATTTATTTTGCTTTCAATGGTGTGAGTAATTCAGAGGATTCATGACCAAGGGCAATTTCTCTTACTTTTCGTGCTAAAGGGCCTATCCTAAAGAACGTTTGTTGGTCAGTACAAAACAAAAAAGTTTATTCACTTTCTATCAAAGTGTTTTTACAGCAGAATGTTTTTCGCCAATGCGTTTGGTTTTTGTTTATGTGTGCAGTAGTTTGTGCGATTGCATCTTGAAAGTTTATTGGCTTCATTGCAGGTGCTTATGTTAGGAGCTAGAGTGTGCAAATAACACTCTTATTAGAAATGTTTCCAATGAGAGTAAAACAAATCCAAAAATCACATCAAGAGAAAGATTAACTACTTCATTTTACCAACCATTCTCTTCTCGTCCAATAATTTTTTCATTTCTTCCTCAATCACTGATCGCAACCTCTGTGAAATCAATAAAATACTTAACGGTGCTGCTTTAGTGTAAATATGCTCAGAAACTATTTCTGCAGGTTTACTCGGAGCTCAATGTAAGTTTTACTCTCAATCCAAACTAGAAAAGCATGAGTAATTTGGAGTAAGATGAGACGCTTGCAAACCAATGCAGTGGTATTTTTTCTGCACGAAATTGTGCATTTTATTTTAAAGCAACAAACCACACACAAATACATTTGTATCCGGTGTTCCTCAAGTTCAATTTTATGCTCATTGGTCTTTTTGTTATACAAAAATCGCTTACCTAATTCCAATGTCATGCACTAATGTACTTTTTCCTGATGGTATGTTTGTAATGAAAATTACTGTTTGAAGTTATGCGTCTTGTGCACACACTGCGCTGATTAGTTTTTCGCTGATTGCTTTCAAGTTACATGCAAGCGGTTTATATTTTGTTTGGGTCATTTTCGCATTTACTGCAGTACTGTTAACATGTCTTTTTTCCGTTTTGTTCGTTACCTTAGTTCGAGATTCACGTTTATTAAAACCTTGACAACAGGTTTGAGGTGTCATTCTTTACAATGTTTTCGTTCAAGGTGACAATAGCTTTGGAACAGTACAAAACTCTGTCACCCGTGAAATTTCTAAAGTAGTTGAATGGTTAGCTGCAAACACACTCTCACTAAATAATTTTAAAACAAAATTTATGTTAAAAAAACAAATAGGCATGTTAAAACAATTCCTTCAAAATAAGCCTGAAGAGCTTTGAGTTACAAGTAGCTCGTTGTCATGGTAAACTAGTAACTGACATTGAAAGAGAATTCTGAACGATTGTTTTGTACTATATTGAAAATATTGTTGTAATGTACAAAGATAAGTATTACTAGTGTAATTGAATTTTTCCACATTGCATACCTGATAAATTAATTTTGTGCAATGCGGATTTATTGATTAAGGAAGAGCATCTTCATGTTATGTGCAGCAAGTGAATGCTTGAACACTTTTGGAATGGCAACTACTAAAGCATTTTTTGAAAGAAGAAAATTCTTCATTTGAAAGATATATAGCCTTCAAGTCAGCAAGTTCAAGTTTATGTATAAATACAATGAATAAACATACAAACTCCGCAATTTGCATTCCAACTCAGATGTTAAAATGCTGAAATACAGTGAAATAGAAAGCTGATGACAAACACAAATCCGATCATAAATTAAAACATAAACCGCGTATGGAACAATTTGCACCTCATTATCGAATTGTGCTACAATGTTAACCCTTTAACGGGTTATTATCATTGTTGATAATCGTCTTTTTTGTGTAGATTCACCAAGTGAATTGGTTCCATACTGCTGTTACTACGTAAGCGGTGCCTTGAGATACAGCAATCATCTCGTCTTTAAGTTGCATTCACTGCACAGCAATTGTATTTTCCGCATTAGACCCTCGTCAACTGTCTATCGTGTAAGTGTTACTGTCAACGATTATTTTGTTGCGGTTAATACAAAAAGATCGTATATTCAGCATTTGACTATCAATGTAGTGAATTGCCTATGGGCTCTAATCGTACTGTATAATTATTGCAAATCTTGTATCTGCAGAACACAAAGGAAAGTTCCGTTCCCATGCTCGAAGCTTCACACAAATACGTTTCACGAGCAACGATTTCACCATTCATTCTTAAACTGCACATGCACAGTTTGTGGCAAACATTGTAGCGAATCGTGAGGCATTTCAATCTTAAAACGTCACGGCATTTCACAACATGACACAAAAAATTGTGTAGAAAAGTTCAACCATTTTCTTCAGGCGGCTTAAAATTGCCTACATCACATTTTGTTTCCATTAACATTATGAAAACATTGAGCATATAAAACATTGCACTCATGGCAACAGAGATAATCTTATTTCAATGAACCAACTGTTCCCTCAACTATAAGTACATTGGCCCATGGGGATCTGCAGCCGCAATGATCCTTGGTCCTTTGCCGTCTCCCACTCTCCCGTACAATTTATCTATTGGTCTTCATGGAACTTATCATAGCACAATGCAGTGATGCCAAACATCGCAAAACCGTACATGTGCCTTTGCCTGTGCCACACATGTATGCTTGCGTTCCTTCAAACTACCCTTTTAAATGCCATCGATCGATGTGCTTTTCTATTACCACCACATGTCTGTGCTCGTGTTCGTTCATTTATTTGTGTGTCCGTGTTAGTTCCACATGTAGTTACGTTCTTCGCCGTTCCAAGTGAGTGTGTAGAGGTTAAACCCAAAAGAATAAAACCAAATGTTTTGACATCAAATCGGTTGTTTTTGAAGGACAGCATAGATAATCATTTACAATACAATAAAATCTTTTTTCACATTTCAGTCTAAATTTTCTCTGCAGTTCAATCAAGCGAACAGTGCACTGACAGGAAACTGTAACTGGTAAAATAATGATGCCATACAGCCAAGGGCGTACCGAGGGGTGCAGGGGGTACAATGCCCCGTCGTAGAATCACTAGGGTTACCGAAAATTCCCAACAATGTAGCAAGCATTTTCTACAGTGCAATACATTTGCTTCTCAAAGACTTAGGTTCGAATGTGAGGACGCCAAACATGTTTCGTGCCACGGGCGACATTCATCCTCGATATGGCCCTGCGTAGAGCTAACGTTTCGGAAAATACAATTTCAATTTTCACCTATTTGCCTTGCGCTATTCAAACTACAAGGTCTGTTGATAAAATTTCAGAACGTTTAATCAACCGTGGTGTCCATAGAAATTATAAAATTTGTACCTTTATCACATCGTCTCTCCATGAAGGGTCACTAGCTCGTAGGATGCTGAAAGTCACGTGAACAGAACCAGTGCCAGGAAGCTTCAAATGAAACACCGCGTGTGTTACGTTCGATGCACTTTCTCAGAACTGTGATTGAGACCGTTCATGATGAATTAGGATTTAGCATTATGTATTCGTGGTTGTCATTCAAGTCGCTAACTTAATTAGTCCAAAAGTCTTGACGGTCTTCAAGAGGATCGATTAACCACTGTTGTTATGAACAACATGCCACTTTTGGCAAAACTTTCCAAAAATTATCAAAACTACAAAAAATCCAACGACATGATGTGAATTGGATTAACACTTTCTCAGGCGCATTTTTCACTCTAAAAAGCATTTTCAGGGAGGCTGTTTACTAAAACTGCAATCCATTTCAAGAATGTATATCCTAATTGTTGGTCTTCATTACAACAACGAGCAAACATACACACCTCTATCTCTTTGCTTTCATCACATGTTTCCTCAGTTTGAATTCCGATTTGAAAGGTTTCCTAAAAACAATCATCCAAAAAATGTGAATTAATTTTGTTCGTCCTTCTGTAAGCTCACCGTTTCAGCTTAATGTGAAATGTTATTCAAAAATTTCCTATCATTTGAAATGTCCATGTTTAAGGCAACAACGAACTCAAGGTGGATGAAAGTAAACAAGCTTAAACTTATCCACGAAAATTAAATGAATGAATGCAAACTTTCTCGACAACCACGCCCGGTTTAACGGGGGTCTAGAACCTTTGGCCTTTCACAAACACCCTTCGTTTTCAAACATTTTGTGCCATTTTTGAACGTGTACTGCAGTCCCTCTCTTGGTCTGCTGCCTGCCGTGGTGGGAGAGCTTGCGTACCTCTATGACCCTACGAGCTATACTGGTGGGAGTTCACTCCCAGCAGGGTCACCCATGCCGGACAGGTCAAAGGGTAGAGGTCAGACAAAGCGCACACCGCAAATGGTTTTCCTGGCAGCAGGGGAAAGACTACTGCAGTGATATCGCGTCACTTGCATTGTGGTGATGTCCATGCACTGCAGGTGAATGTTTAGAAAGATCTCTTATATCTCTGTGCCTATCTCAATATTCGTCAGGCCTACTTGGCTACTGCGGGGCAGTCTCTGACCATCCCGTCCGTCATGCTATGTGTTCCGCCGGACTCATTGATCACTAGATCCAGAGTGAAACGTTTGTCCTGGGAAAGCTTCTGCTTCCATTTTTTACATGCCCTGGAGCACGGCGCAATCGAAATTTCAAATGACTCCACAACCAAATATAACTCAGACACTGGAAGGTTAGAGACCTAACGCGCAGCGGAGGCCGCTGCTGCCCGGCTTGGCTTGTGTTCTAGGAGGCAAGCGCATCCAGGTCGTCATCCTGCTGCTACTTCCTTAAATATCGTCTGTTGAAATGTTCGTTCATCGAATGTACAAAATGACTGTGACTCCCACTCTCCAAGGAAATCAGCATTAATTGACTGGGAACTTGCTCGTTTGAGCATTGACATACGCGCACTCAGTGAAACCTGGCTCACAGGCGTCGGATCCATTCAAGAAGGTCATTACACCTTCTTTTGGTCTGGCTACCCTGATGGATCAAGACCATGACACGGCTTAGGTTTTGCCATGAAAAATTCCTTGCTCCCCTGCATGGAGAGCCCAGTTGCAGTGTCACCTCCCCTCATGAACTTACGACTTAAGCTTTCCTCCGGCTACCTCACCGTTCTGTCAGAAAATGCGCCGACACTTGTCCAGGTCTGTCAGATTGACCGGGCGGTGCGACCGTCTTGCACTTGCCGGTGACTTCAATGCCCGTGTTTGTTCGGATTATACCTCCTGGTCCGGTACACTTGTTCATAGGCGTAGGCAGGGGGGGCAAAGGGGCCATGCACCCCCCATTTTTAGAAAATATAGTCATTTTGTGCTTTAAGAGCTTTTTTCCAAACAAATTAGTGTTATTCGCCTAAAATAAAACGTTTTGCCCCATCAAATTTTTTGGCCCACCCCAAATTTCTGGGATGGCTACGCCACTGCACTTGGTGCGCATGGATTGTGGAACCTGAACGAAAATGGTCAAAGTCTGCTTGAGCAGTGCTCTGCCTTCTATCTCTGTCTTGCAGACACGTATTTTGCTGGCTCCATGGGCTCCAAAGTCACATGGATGCACCCTCGTTCTAGACGGTGGCATCAACTCGATCACGTGATCGTGAGGAGGAGACAGCTGAACGAAGTCAGTCAATGTCGCAGCATGCATTCTGCGGGCTTTAACATAGATCATGCATTGGTCCGTTGTAAGCTTGCCTTGCGGGCTAGAAAATTTCATCTATCTCACAGCAGACCATCTCATTCCATTGACTGCTCTGCAACCGAAGACCCTGTTAAAGTAAAACGATTTCAAACTTTGTTTTGCAACCACCTCAACTCATCCTCTCCTGCTCACAAGGATCATGAAAACGCATGGGCAGAATTCCGCACTGCAGTCACAGATAGTGCTGCCACTGCTTTCGGTCACCCATCAAGAAAGCAGCCGGACTGGTTTCGTGACAGTGCTGACTTGCTCTTACCATCAGTCGAAGCAAAGCGCAAAGCTAGAGCAATGGTTCGCGCTCATGACACCCGAAATGCTAGATTACGCCTAACCACCGCAAAGCGTGACATGCAATGTCTCACCCGCGCAGCCCTGCATCGGTACTGGACTAAACTCAGCCAATGCATTCAATGCTGTTCAGACACTGGTGACCTCCATGGAATGTACCAGGATATCAAAGAAGCAATCGGTCCAACATCCAAAAAGACTGCCACTGTTTTTTCCCAAGACGGTAGATCCATCAGTAACCCTGGAAAGCAGCTTGGTCGCTGGCCAGATCACTTCAGCTCCCTCTATAACAAAGATGTACGTGTGAAGCTAGAGGCAATTAATGCACTGCCGCAGATCTCAACGCTTCACGAGTTGGACGCCGACATACCTCTAGTCGCGGTGAAAGTTGCAATCAAATTGCTAAAAAACAAAAAAGCTGCGGGAGCTGATAGGATACCTGCCGAAGTTCTCAAATGTGGCGGCGAAGCCCTAGCTGCCGAAATGCATGCGGACTTCGAACTATGCTGGCGCACTCACTATCTTCCGCAAGACTTCAAAGATGCCAACATCACTCTGCACAAGAACAAAGGAAGTCGGCAAGACTGCAACAGTTATCGAGGAACCATGCTACTTAGTGTTGCTGGAAAGTCTTATCCCACTTGCTTCTCCTGAGATTGCAAGTCATTGCAGACAGGGTCCTGCCGTAGAGTCAACGTGGTTTCCGTGCATCGCGCTCAACCATTGACGAAGACAACTTCAAGAAAAATGTATTGAGCAACAGTTTCCTCTCTACGTGGCGTTCATAGACTTTACTAAGGCTTTCGACCTTGTTAGTAGTTGTGGTTTATTCGCGAACATCAGGCGCTGTGGCTGCCCTGACACATTGCTCAACATTATACTGAAACTCCACGATGACATGCATGCTGCTGTTCAGGTCAATGGCTCGAGATCTCGCCGTTTTCTAATGAAACGTGGTGTCAAGCAGGGGTGCGTTCTTGCTCCTACCCTCTTTGCAATTTTCTTTACTGCACTGCTCACACGTGCCTTTTCGAAGCCGTCTGTCGTACATCTGGGAAATTGTTTGATCGTTCCCGTTTTCGTGCCAAGTGGAAAGTCAGACGACTATTCATCCGAGAACTGCTGTATGTAGACGATGCTGCCTTTGTGGCAACCTCCACATCCACCCATCAAAACCTATGCAGCTCCTTTGCTAGTACCTGTGCCGAATTTCATACTACTATCAGCCTGAGCAAAACCGTGGTCTTATCTCAGGGACCTTGCTCTTACACGCACATCAGTATTGACAAAGCTGAGCTGAATTCAGTCGACGAGTTCTGTTACCTGGGGTCCACGGTCGACAACACGAACTCCATGAATCGGAGCTTGACATTCGCATAGGCAAGGCTGCGACAACGTTTGGTCAACTTCGTCCACGTGTTTGGTCCAATGGCAAACACTCCAGCCGAGTTAAAATCCAGGTGTGCATGTCCTGTGTTGTCAGTGTGCTACTCTATGGTTGTGAAACGTGGACAACATACAGGCACCAAGAATGCTGTCTTAACGCTTTTCACATGCGTTGTCTCCGCTCTGTCTCGGGGTTGTCCTGGAAGGACCGTGCGCCCAATACCTCAATACCGCAAACGACTGGTTCTTACGACCTCATAACCATCACCAGACAGCGACGTCTTCGATGGGCTGGTCATGTGTGCCGAATAGAGCACAACCGCCTGCCAAAGCAAGTTCTGCATAGTGAACTACCCAATGCTCTCCGACCGATCGGACGTCCAAAATTGCGCTTCCGGGACATGCTAAAGCGTGACCAAAAAGCATTTAGCATAACAAGTACTTCATGGGAAAAACTCGCTTGTAACAGAAGAGAGTGGAAGACAGCCATTGAAACTGGAAAACAAACATAAAAAATCATTCTTGGAAGATTGTGAGCGTCGCCGTGCTCATCGTCGCATACGACGGGATAGGCCTTGATGACTGCAGTGGATGATTTTATGGATTTTTTAAAGAAGCACCGTGTTCAGTCTCATTCGATTGTGTTCCAGGTTCTTCTACCGCACAAAAAATTCTTTTTATGGTCGCAAGGCTATTTGTTTATCTTCAAGAACGCAGATAAACATGAGAATCATAATATGAGATGTTTCACGCTATTTTGCAAATTTTAGATCATTTCAAATGTTTAATAACGTTGGTAACCAGCACTTCGTTTACAATTTGAAATACTCATAGCCGTGTTTTTCAAACTGTTTCCCCCGGAACTTCAGTGTTGCACGAGTGCCAGCCAGTGGTTCCACTGAACGAAAAATCACATACATTTCCAACCTTGCCACTAAATTCTTCTGCAAGGGCGTCATGTGAATGTAGAAAAAAAGGGAAATAACTCATTATACCCAAATCCGCATTAAATGTTATCATTGGCCTTTGATGTACACCTCTCTCTACTGTGATACACTGTAACTTCTGATACGAGCCATAACCATTATCTACTTACTAATCTGGTTGTACAAATGGTATAATGAAACAAACGTTCAGAGTTAGGTTAAAACTGGGAAGTGGCAATAGTTTACTGTGGCAAAAGAACAATTTATTTTACTTTACTATAAACAAAATTGCAACGCCTAACAAAATACTCAAAAAAATCTTTGATTTCAGTATATAGTGTAAAACACTTACTTTCGTCGTAATTTAACAGAAGCATAATGGAACAAAAATGTATTGCAAGTTTTGGAGGACTTTATGAAAGTTTTTGTTCTTCTTCGCAACACACTTGCTGTGCGAAGTGCTTTGTTTACAACGCGCTTATTTAAACACAACACTCACAATGACTGCTTGCCACCCCCGATCATACTGCAAAGAAACCAACCTGTCTCCCAGAGTATTTATTGAACATCACTACGCAACGATAACTATTATTTCCCTTATGTGCAACGTTTATCACAAGACCTTAAATTCTTGGATAAAACTGTTATATTTATTGTGGACACTATGTCAAAAATTCACTGGACATCTTAAGCATTGCTCGAATCCATATCTTTCAAATATTAATTGCAAGCGATGAAACACTTCTCGACTTTTTAATAGTATGACAACTTTCATGTTGATGTATCATTGCGGATACACAGCTTGAAACTTCGCGTGCAGCCATATTTAAATTTGATGGCAACAATATGCAGATATATCAATGCAACATCATGGAAAACAAGGAAGAGGTGACATGCACTAAAACATTGTGCAAAATAAGGAATGCATTATGTGCAAATTGTATTCACTCGTTCTTCAAAAGAAAACAAAATCGATGTTGACATTTTAGCCAATAAATGGCTGCAAGGCATTCTCGAATATTTTTGCTAAGTGTTTGGTAATTCTAGAAGAAAGTTAAAGCTTGTTCTGTTAGTTTTCAATTAGGTGAAGTAAAAGGTTTAAAGTTAGCGCAAATATGAAAAAATCACTACAAATTTCGAGGTGAACAGAAAGAACAGAGAGAGATCTTTTGCAATTTAACTAAACACATTTGGAACTAGTCAACGTGAATTCCCTCCTTCGAACTCATAGGTATAGGCTCATTTCATATGTCATGGACAGGGTCTTTATTTGCGCATTACCCTGAATGCACAGAAAACAATCTCAAGCTATAACGAATATTGCACAAGTTACACGGTTATAGAGCAGGTCAGAAGTTACACCAATTACCCAATAAGATGACATCAGAGATTTTGTTTGACAAAAATGTGTGGTGAAGATGCATGCAACGTTGAGCATATGAATCAATGCAGCATTATAAATAAATGAATGGACATGATATCAGCAACGTTTGTCTTCATTCATAACTAAAAATTCCTACTTTTACATTACATCTCATTGAGGAAGAAACTCCCTAAAATAGTTTCATCACCTTTTTGTTAATTCCTGATTCAAATAGGCTATGAAAATCTATATTTTATAGGAAGTTCAAGCAAAACGTTTATGGAAGGGTTAATGGATTTGAGCGTTATTTGTGTACACATAGAGAATATATTTCTTTTTACCTTCTGCTTTGACGTTCGATGCACATTCTGAAAAACACAGACTTTGCTGCTGATAATGTTGGGATTGAATTAGAGGAAGGATTGAATGAATTTAGAAGGTGAATACAAAATCTAAAGTTTTCTTCACTACGTGAAAACCAGAATTGGACTTGATGATGACATGCTAAGACTCCATATTACCACCAGTAAGTAGATAGCCTCACCAATGTTTTTGCTGCATTTGGTTCGACGTAATCAGGTTGACTTTGCAAGACAGCTGTTGGAACAGGCTGGTTGAAACCATTGTTAGAAATTACTGTCCGTTGGTCTTTACCGATGTTACGGGTATTTCCTGTAAACACGATTGGATAGGAATTGCACACAATTTTCCGGAAACTTTGAGAAATAAGTTGTGACGATTTGTAAAACATAGATCGTTTTTTGCCGTCCGTTTTTTCTTTCATACGTGAAATAGCAAAACGTAACAACACAGCTTTCATAAAAAAGTACATTGGTTTATTAGCAGTTAACATTGCGTGATTGAATTAGCTAAAAAATATTGTTCACCTTGGACTGCCCTCCGTTCACTGCTTTGAAGTTACATTTTAGGAATAAAATGACAAATCTGATTTGCCGAGGTCACTTCTCACATAAATATGATGCGCAACTGCAAGCACTGCATGTGACGGATGCTGTGGCCAAAATGGCAAAATTGCATGTTTGTTACAGTTACATAGCCAAGTTGCCTTTCGTTGCAAAGGAGGAATTGGAATTTTTAGACACAGATTTTTATCAACAAGTTTGCAAATGCAGTTGCAAAGTCTTTATGGCGTGTTGGAGATAAGGATCAAATCTGACATTCCAATTTAGACAAGAACCCAATAAATTTTTGAAGAGAATCCAAAATTAGGCTTCAAGATACAATACAAAAATCCAAAATTAGGCTTCGAGATAAAATAAGTCACAGTGAATATATCCAGGGACGGATTTATGCATAGGCCAAATAGGCCATAGCCTAGGGCCCCGGGCTTTTAGGGGCCCCGCGCTACTGTTCCTATGATGACTCAATATTAACTAAAAATTTGCGGAAGTGCGCAGAGTCATAACTTCATAATTTACCTTGAAACGAGTGGAAATGCAAATACCAACACTAGACTCTTATCAATAGAGTAACAACACGATAAAATTGTGCACCTGGGCGTGAGAGAGATGCAGGACGTCTGCATGAAGGTGGATACAAAAAAGAATGGAAAAGAAAAATAGGGTACATAATTGATGTTCAATTTTCAACTGACTAAAACCTCGCAAAACGCAAGACCGCCAGACACTGCAAAACTCCGATGAAAAGCAACATTGTCAGTTTTGGATCCTACGTTCCTTTTTTACTAGATTTCGCGCAAACAGAGATTGCTTGTTGAAACTCTGTATGTTAGTTAAATAAGGTAGAACAGTTTCTCGTGAGTTTTACAGGGAAAAAAACATGTCTATATTGCGCTTACTTCATGTGGTAAGCTGAGGGTGTTGCGACAATACTTTGTTGCTGTGCAAAACTTGTCTTCATGCTGTTTACCATCGGCCCATGGCATAGAGCAGGGCTTCTCAAACTACGGATTGTGGCCGCAAATGGGTCGCGAAATGTAATTTTGGGGTTGCGAAGCCAATTAGCTTGACAAATCACGTATAAAAATTTTTGTAAAATTTACAAGAAAGTTGAAAGTAGGCCTGCAGTAAATCTATTTCTACTGCATTTTTATTTTTAGGGGCAATATCGTACTTTATGCTGTCAGTTGTTTACTCTGATGCCTGCCTGAGCTATCAAATGTTAATAAAAACCAGGCACGACAAGTTATGCGTTGTTACACCATGATTGTTTTAACGTATTGACCGACATTGACTTTATTGCATTCTTTCCGACGCGATGGCATACTTCTGTTTAGACTCTCAGTCTAATCTACGGGCTAGGCTAACTATTATTAAACGATTATTAAACGACAAACGTTTGCAACTGGAATTTTCAAAACAGAGCTTAGCCTATGTCATTTTTGGATAAGAACAAGAAATGAATGCTCAGTCATTTCTGATCCAGCCATTCATAAACTTTTAGATATTGGCACAAGATAATTGTGTGAAGCGGTATTCCCAAAATTGATAAAATCATCATGTCCACAACAGTTCCTTTTTGGAAAATGTCAAGAATGTCTTTCGTCCAGCGTTGTCTTGTATCAATCTAGGAATGATTGATCTGTGTAAAAATTAACAAGTGCATCCATCGCATTAGTAGTCTAATCAACTGAATTGTTTTTTGTTAATTATTTTTCGCCTTACGGTTTCCATTACGTGGTAGTTTTATTACTGTGTAGTTACTTTCGTGGGTTGTGTGTATTTGTAGGATTTCGCCATTGACAAAAATGCGTCCTGATATTTGTTATGAGACATTGACACGTATCATTAAAATCTAGGCCAGCTTTGTCCAACCCAAATTGCTTACTGAGCCAAAAATTATGTCACTATCTTAACCAGGGCCACAAATTGAATGACATATTAATGAGGGCCGCACATTTAAAGGCTTGCTTTTATCTTAACAAACTAAATTTAGCTTAAGTTAATGTACTGAAAGCGCTCGAATCCTAACTGCAATGGTGACAGACGTGACAAAGTAGCACTGCTAAGGACCACCTGTATCAAAAATGTCAAATTCAAGATTATCAAAATAAGGCCTGGTTGTCGGGCCGCATGCGGCCTGCGGGTTGAACATAGCTGATCTAGCCTATCCATCAACGGGACCGCATAGAAACACTTGTCTTTTAAAATGGGGTCAGAGAACAAAAAAGTTTGAGAAGCCCTGGCATAATGGATTAAAACACTATATTTTGTATTGCTTGGAAAATGACAACTTCAAAGCGGCATAAATAAAAACTCTGTGTCCACTGAACGGATTGTGCTTGTTTCTTTCATTAGATACGTGCTTACTATCACTATAAAAAAGGGTTTTACGTACATGTAGTCCGATCGACAGCTAGACGATATTTTCGGGAGTGACAACACGGTCCCGCATGACCATGTATACATCCATAAAACAAAACTATAAAAAACGCTAGAAATCACGGAGATTTAACGAAGAGAATTCTGCACTACGCAAAAGAGTTATAAATTCGAAGAAAAGATCGCAATGCCATTTGTCCTTTAGAAAAATAGGAAAGGCTTTAATTTCTATTTAGATCTAATGCAGAATCAAAGTCACCAGAACAAAAGATATATTTTTGAGGTGGGCACTACACACAGGAGGGCATAATTTCACGCTTTTCAGACAAACAGCCAAATAGGTCACATACGTTTGGAGCCCACAAAACTAAGATGGCCTCGGGGCCTGCGCTCCCTAAATACGTCCCTGGATATATCATAAGCTTTCTGGCCGCATTATGTTTATTTCTGTGATTTTTGGCCGCCAATTTTGCAATGCTTCTGTCCTGCCTTCACACATCTGTTTGGTCGTTCTTCTCCTGAAGATCCTCATGCTGTAGACCAGGGGTTCCCAACCTTTCTATTAACATGCACCCCTTCATGATTCCCACAGATGAGCATGTACCCTTCAGCATTTCAACAGAGAAGTATGTACCCCTTCAGCATTCGACAGATGCACACGTACCCCTGAAATATCCTATGACAATACATTTAATCATAATTATTCATAGATATATTTAACAACAAGCATAAAATGATTTTTGAAAAGAATATTCACTGATATATGTGTAAGTATTTGGAAATATATTATATGCAAATATATTTTGCTCTTCTATTGATAACATTAAATGTACCCTTCGGGTAGGCAAATGTCCCCCTGGGGTTACATGTACCCCAGGTTGGGAACCCCTGCTGTAAACCATGAGCGTCCAGTTCGTCCCAGAAATCCAGGGCCCAGCGCTCCCTAAATCTGTCCCTGGATATATCCTAAGCTTTCCGGCCGCATTATGTTTGTTTCTATGAATTTGGGCCGCCAATTTTTACAATGCTTCTGTCCTGCTTCCACACATCTGTTTCGTTGTTCTTCTGAAATCCTCATGCTGTAGACCATGAGAGTCCCGTTCGTCCCAGAAATCCAGTGCACCGTTGGTGCCATTGCCCACGCTTGGCAAATATTTTTCTAGCCACTACCGACGCTTATTGAAACGGTTAAGAAGCATAGGCACGTTTCTCAACAACTCAGCTAGTATTCTCACGCATATTTGCCCCGATAAAAACTACCTTTGTGTTTCGAAGAATTTCTGCTTTTTATTTTATAAAAATCCTGGATAATTTCTTCCCGAAAATGGTACAGGTGAGCATTCTCAAGGCAGAAAAACGACAAAGAAATGCAGAAATAGCCTTCAATGCGATCGGTTAAGGATCAAAATGGCATTCTGCTCAAAGCTTGCAATTCTATATGCAAAAGAATAAATTGCGATGAGACATGAAAATCTGTTATTTTGAAATGTATTTGTGTAGTCAAATGATACATAAGCTAGACATGCCCAAAAACGGCAAATGGTAATTCCAATGGAAAATCCGATAATAAACACGTAAAATTGTGCTCAACCCCATTCCTACATGTGCTAATGCTATGTCTGTCACAATTTGAGCACCGCAGCTTGTTTTGCATTCGCCTTGTTTGCCGAAATTGGTGTTTTTGATGCACATCCGCCACACGTGGCAAAACCGAAAACCACAAATTTGTGCAAACTTCCAAGAATATGCTCGACAGAGCGCATATAAAATCAGCTACTGAATTAATCAGCAATGAAACATCTCTAAGTGCAGTATGTCTACAAGCTGAAAAATCACTTTAGATTTGCCAAGTTGACTTATGCAGGGTAGCACGGCCGTCAAAACATATATTTGTGCATGGCCGAATATATTTTTATCGAAAGGCCAATTGCAGGCATGCGGCTGCACGTTGTGCACCCTGCCCTAGATTCACGACTCTGTCCTAAACCATCAATCGTTTCGCGGCCAAATTTATATAAGCAGGGCGTTTTTAAGGGTTTCTCGGGACCCGATTAGGACCCATACAATTGAAAATCGGATCCCTTGAATCAGAGAAAATTATCATCGAGTCCTTAGAATCAGAGAAAATAGGGTCCCTAGAATCAGGGAAATCGGGTCCCTAGACGTCCTTTCCGGGTACCTAACATTTTCCTTAAAAAACCCTGATATAAGCATTGATTAAATCAAAAGTAGTGCTTCAAACGCAAGGATTTGAGGTCTTATGTGAAGAAGCAAATGCCAAACACGAGGTTCCTTTTCACACAGGTGCGCTGGATATCGAAGGGAGATATGGTATGACAGGAAGTGTATTTCAACTTGGCAGAGAGATCAAAAATTTTTGAGCAAAACACGAGAAAACTGATTTCTTATCTCGACCGTAACAAAAGACAGTAGTCTGACGTATCTTGTCGATATTTGTGAACAATTAAAGATTCATGCTCAGACATGATATGCACACTGCTATTGTCAAATTCTTAGACGCACTGGCATCACGTGTACTCAAACTACGAATGTGGAGCAAAAAGGCATTTGATGGAAATTACTATACGTTTATCATTCTGGATATGGAGAACCAAAACACGTCAGGGATACTTCAAGAAAATTTGTATCTCATTTGGCAGCTCTCGAAGAATTCAAGCACTATATTTTCCGAAAGTGTGTGACAAAGATTGGACTTTGTTAAAAAATCCATTCAGATCATTTGTCAACTTGCATACCTTTGACGAAACATGTTTGTTCATGAGCAAGACCAGGCGTTGCCGTGAAGCTGGATTCTGAAGTTGCAATCGATTTGTTGTCTCTTACGATATACGAGTAGACCACAGTAAATGCGCAGGTCTTGGATTATCAAATTTTTAGTGGATCCCTAGGGTCCAAGGACCTCCGATCGGGAACCATAGGTCTTGATTCAACCAAACAGATTCCTTTCTCACAGAACTGCTAATGTCGCTTAGGATTGCATAGATATGCCTAAAGTCAACTCCAGTGCAATATGTGTAACGGAAAAGAAAGCCCTAATGAAACGTAGGCCGATAACACCAGCAGTCATGAATATTTATGTTTTGCACATATTTTGCGAAAGTTAAGATTTTCTTTTGCAAAATGTTCAAAACTCGCATATGATTTTCGACCAACTCTTATCTGTACAATTGCATATAACCTGCATCTTATGTTTCACTGTGACTGCAGATTCGGTTGCAATTACGTTTTCATTTGCACATTATGTTTTCAGTAGAAACGAAAATATCCATTCAAGTTTTCCCAGTTTGTGATTGTACATTTTAGGTAGTTCACCTGATTTCAGTGACTCTTCTTCTATCGTTGTCATCATTATTTTCCCAGTCATTGTGGTTGTAGTGACATCAGTTCCTTGATGATTCTGCTATGAAAAACAATTTTAGTTCTTGATGATGGCTCAAGGCACAAGAATTGTGCACATTTGTTCCGCAAATCTATTGGAACTTTTGTGCATTTTCTGCAGGTGTTTCGTTTCAAAAAGTGCTAAATTACCATTGCGAACACACACCATGGAAGCTCTAACTGTTCCAGTCATTTGCAACAAAAGCACAAATATACACATGAGTGTGTTGCAATAAAGATGTGGGTATTATAAATTGTAAAAACAACTTTGGTCGAAAGTCGAAAGAAACGCATTCATTTCGTTATCATCACCATACTGTAGAAAAATCTCTTGATGTTCAAGTCATGTCAGCAGGGCTCTTCCTTTTCATGCAATGCGCATTCCTATGACTGTTTTCAACACACACAAGCAGTAATAGAATTCTATTACAAGCCTCTCAAACGGCTGCACAGAATTTGTTGCATTAAAGGAACCAGAATTGTTCACAGGCGCTTTCCACAAATTTGCTGGTGAAAGTACAGGTTTGTGTGCAAACGATTCTGGTCGGACTTGCAAAATGTTTCTTGCTTTCGAAAAGTGATGCTGGACAGACCAGTGACGTCACATTCCATTATTTTTGACACTCGTTAGACTTGTTATGTCACATTCCGTTCGGCAACAGAAAGGATGGAACAGTGGTTGTTAACCTTAGTTTGCTTCCCCCCACAGCGGCACGTTTCAAGCGTGGCGAGTTGCCGCGTCATACAAATGAGCAAACCTGAGTATTTACGCTGTAAACAAACGTCACACTGCATGTTTTTTACAGCATACGAAATGACACCCGTACACCTGCCACGCAGATCATCGGTACATGTTGCAATATTGAGTCAACACTTTCAGTCTACAAAAGATTATAACTTTTTTATTTTAATTTTAACAGTAATTAATTTTAATAATTATTAAGGAACAAAAAATATTGAAATAATTCAAAATATCATATTAATTCGAAAATATGATATTGACAAAAACGAAAAAGTGTATAAACTCGGAAACATGAAAATCACAAAAAATGTCAAAAATGTTTTTTGCAATATGACAGAGCAAAAATGAGAAGAATATCAAAAACATAAAAACATGAAAAAATTGAAAAATTTAGAATGTGAAAACACAAAATATGAAAAGTATCAAAAAGTATGTAAAAAAGAACGACATAATGCAAAAATTAAAAAATACTGGCCAGAAGGAACATAACGTGATCGTGCTGATAACCCCAAAATTTCATTGCAACTTTCTTCTATTTCTTCGTATCCGTTAAGCGCATGCATTTACCAAAGTTTTTGCTGCATTTGGTTTCACATAATATGGTTCACTCTGCAAGGCAGGTATTCCAGAAGCCTGTTGGTAACCATCATAAGAAATTGGGGGGTGTTGACCATTATCGACGTTCTGAGTATTTCCTGTAAGCACGATAGGATAGTTATTGCACCCAATTTCCTCAAACGTTTAGAGAGCAAATTCATGAATTATTTAAAAGATAGTTTCATGCTATTGGGTCTTTTCATACGTTGAAATACATAAAATGGCAACTCAGCTTGCATCAACAAGACATGCTGTGCAGTTGACCATGCGTGAATGCATTTGCTATTGCACTACTTGAGTTGCTCATCCATCACTGTGCTGAAATTGAATTCTCTCCTATCACAATATTGAAGTTAAATGTACGGCACCGAGAATCAAACTCCTTAAAATGCCTTCATTTATTAAAGATACCATTTGCCTTCGAATGTCAAAGATAGCATGAAAATGACTCACATCTGCATGCACTGAAGATCATGTGCGTGGTGAGCAGCACTGAAACATTTCAGGCTGCTTACCGTGATAAAAACAATTTGCTTTTCCTTGCAAAGGCACAATTCCCTTCTTATTTGGACACAAATTTTTATCAATTGCTTGAAACTGTAGTTGGCAACTGTTTCTCCAGGTGTTAAGGTATGTAGTCAAATCTAGCATTCATGTTACCACAAAATCTCTTTAAAATTTTTAAACGCACGTAAACGGGATGTTGGAGAGTTTTTTAAGAATAGGTTTTCAACCAAAGCGATGTATATCCTAAACCATCAATGATTTCAACCCAAGTTCACCTACATATTAATTTGAGCGAAACCAGTGAGAATTTTTTTCGCAATGGGTTGGAAGCAACAGGAGCGGGCAGTGAACCTACGTCTAACATGAGATGGAGTGAGATTACAAAAATTGTTTTCTACCTGTTTCGAGCGTAAGAATTAGAGGTAGAAGTCAATCGTAGGAAGAAACAGACAACGAAACCGTCCTGTGGAATGTCGGAGGGAGGTTCCTGTTTCGTGTTATTTGGCCGGAAATGAACTTGGTGTTGTGAGAAAGAAATGTCGCCACGGGTTTTGAAATGCTATTGCATTGGACAAAAAATTATTATTGTCATCCGTCCGTCTGGTGTCCCATATGCTAGCGGGAATTCTCATATTTTTATGTATATCCTTTGGGTTTCGCGGTAGACTTGCCTGAAGTAGAGTCTAACAGGCTGCAATTTTGCACGTCAGTGTTGTCCGCCAAGTTGCAGCCTAGGAAAATACTGCTGGGAAACGCGAAGTCAACAAAGATATTAAAAATCCGTGTATGAAACACAGCAGTAAGCTGGTTGAACACCTATATGCAAAACCTTTGGCTTATACAGCAATGAGGTGTTTGAAATAACTACCTAATTTTTGACACAGTGTGGTAAATGTATGATTACCTTGTCATATAGTGGCGCACGCAATCTTGAATTCTTTGATTGTTCCTCTGTGTTCTCCCCGCGGCTGTTGTGTTGTGCTTGAGATTTCTTAGGGCAATAATGGAAAGTGTTCTTTTAGTGCAACATACCCGTCCTGGGAAGCATTCGATAAGTTACGCTGTTTTGTTTGACCACGTATGCGTTTATTTCCTCTCCTGTTCATTGTATCATTTCGTGCAGGGCGCTTCATGATTGAGCGGTGTCGTCAGTGAGTTAATGCCTGGTTTTCCGTAAATAGTGCTTAGTGGGATTCGCGGGCAAGAGCATGACACACAGAATTGTTATTATGAGCTTAGTTCCAGACGCTGGAACACGCTCAACAACAATTTGCGATGGAACACTACAGCACAACTTCGTTCTTTGCCAACTCAGTGTAACTTACCAATAATCTCAGTAACTCTGTCCAGATTCAAAACACTTTTTCACAGAAATCCTAAGAACAATTATGATTTCGTAGCTAGTTCTTAAGCCTAATCAAGAGCAACATTTATACGGAAAGGAAATGTCCTTGAAAAATGTGACCGTTAATAACAACAACCATGAATGTTTATGTTTGCAACATTTTTCTCGAATGAAAAGATATTTGTTTTTGCAATGATCAATCTGTATATGCTCTTCTTCCAACTCATACCTGTACAATTGCATATGACCAGAATTGGGACCTCAGTTTCACTGTTACACTATGACTGCAAGTTCGGTAGTAATTATCCTTTTTCCTGAAATATCCTTATGTTTTCATTTGCTGAAAAGAAAATATCTCACCAAGTTCGTATAGTGTGCAATCATAATTTCTATGCACTTCACCTGATTTCAGGGATTCCTCTATTGTTGTCATCATTAATTCCCCAGTAATGGTTGTCGTGTTGACACCAGTATTATTTTGAACCTGCAGTGAAGACAAAGTATAGTTCATGATTTTAACTCAGAATAAGACATTTGTGAAAAAAAATTGGTAATCAGTAAATTAATTTACCTAATGGGGATATTCATGAGTGTTACTTTGCAGCGATATTCACTACCTTCAATGCGTATTCTCATAGCTATTTTTCAACAGGCACAAATCTTATCGCTACACTATTACAAGCTTCCTATTTGAAGCTGCGAAGAATTTTCTGCTATGTTGATACACACAATTTTCGATTTATGGAACACCTGGTCGGCTTTCCTTGATATTAACCTTTTTGTTGCATTCTGATGCGATTTACAAAGTTCCATCTAATAACGTGCAACAAATAATTTACGCAGTGAATGCATTAACCTTACATCAACGACAGAGAACGAAAAGTTAAACGACAGTGTGGATATGCGTTTATGATATTCTGTCGGAATCGAGTAGACTTTCCAGCAAATGTCCTTTCACTAGGCATATTGGCTGTGAACTTATTTCACAGTTACTACTAGACATAATGTAGCATATCTCGAAATACTTTGCTGCCGCTGCCAGTTGATAAACCTCGTTGGATATACAAGAGTGAAGTCTAGTTCACCTGAAATAAACATGTACGATGTGAAAACACTTTGAAAGCATGGCGCACGACAAGTCAAATATCATTAAAATTAATGAAAAGTATTTTGTCCAGTGGTTTTTGAGTGAACAGGAAAAGTGGCTGAGCACACCGTTTCATCCTTGTTCGAGGTTTCTCAGGACAAAGGAGAATAACTTCCAAATGAGCATTGCCAGACGTACTTCATTGAGCAGAGCTAAACATATAAGTTATATTCATCTTTACGAATTTATGGTCACAGAAAATGCTACTTTTCTTACAATGTGTTTGAATATCATTGTCTTGCTATAATTCAAGTGATGTATAGTGATGCCGACAAGCTCAAATGGAATTTTTTGCGATTCAAAAATGGCAATATTGATTAGGATAAATATCGGTGGCTTGATGTGCGGCAGTGTTTTGTGACGGTCTTGCGTGGTGAATGAATTTTTGTTCATGACACCATGCAAGCGTGTCATTCAAAACCCTTTAACGCCAGCGCCGGCCACTGCAGTGGCCGGTAAAAATATGAGCGACCATAACTTCTGAACGGAATGAGCTAGAACGTCGCCGAAGGCATTGTTGGATCCATAAGACATGTCTGCACATTTTGAGACGATAGGTCGCTCCCACCTCTCACGTAATTGTGATGTCATTTCCTGGGAAAAAACGCTTTTCGCGTAGGCTAGGAAACCTAGTTGCGTCTATTCAGCAAGCTATAGAACCTAAACCAAACACGTTGCAAATAAACTTTCTACATAAAAAATGTTTGCGAAGACCTTACCTTTGCCACGATGATCACAAAAGTTGGCACTTCCTTTCTTGGAAATGCCAAGGGGGCAACAAACTAGGATTTCGGTGCTATTTTGAGGTTCAAGCCACTTATCTGCCAATCGGTAGCGACCAACCCCACAAAACATGCTGAAAAGTGTATTCCGGTGTTTCACAACTTCCCACCCAATTTCAAGCCAAACTTTTGAAACGAAAATTTTATTTGGGAAAAAATCAAAATATCCACTAGGTGGCCGAGTAGTTCTCAACCTCTATTTTTGGCCATAACGTCCCAACCAGTTAGGCTAGCAGCTTTCCCAAGATCCCTGTGGCTTCAGTTCATCACCCTGAGCATTTTAAGCCATTCTGCGCCTCACTAACGCTAATGTGGGGTTATCTGGACTGCAAATAGTGATATAGAACTTCATTTTCTCAACCTACACTATTGGACCACACATTTTACACCCGAAAACGGTCCAAGTCGAGTTTTTTCGAACAGATCCTGTTTTCGCACATTCCGGCGGTCGCCGAAGCGCCAAAACCGGATCGGATCGGCTAGACTGGATGCGGTGTGCGTTTTTTCACATTTACCCAGGAGTTTGCTAAAATTTCATTATGGCAAAAACACAAATATGGACTTTCTGAAAATTTTCAAATGTGAACGTATGTTTTTGTCACTCGCAAACGATTCTATGCTGTCGTCTGGATCCAGGGATGCTTTCACTGGCTTTCTAGCCCAATCCGTTCAGTAGGTATGGCTGACTAAACGTTTTCCGGCCGCTAAATTTGCCAGAAATATTTTAGAACTAAATAGGTTGGCCTAGTTGAATCAGTCGATGTTTTTTTCATGCGACAATTTGTGACGGAAGTGATGCATAAAAAAACTAAGAGTCTTTAGCGCTTTCATTGCCCCTATTTGATTTTAATTTCATATCGGTTTTCGACTGCAGATCAAACCACTTTTCATCGTTGAGCTTTTACTTTGTTGCCTGACATTAAAGATGGTGGTAAACAATTCACTGTTTCATGCCGTTTTCCACAGACACTATGAAAATACAGCGATGGAAACGTTGTTTGTGCATATAGAAGAAATTTTTGTTTGATATTCAACGGTTATACAAACGATGTTATGATACTGTATATTTGAAAGCAACATTTCCAGTTCCAACTTGTTTAATTGCAATTTGACTAGTGGTATTGAAAGTTTGAAAAACAGTAATAATGCAGAAATATTTTGTAATATCAAATGATTAAAAAAAAACTTTCTGTAAAGATTACATGTTGCAAATTTCAATTGAACAGATTCAAATCTATTGGATATCTCGCTAATTATCCAAAACATTTGATTTTAAATCGCAAATTATGAACAGTGAATATATTTCCTTGTATTTTCTATATTTAGAGCTGGCGTCGCCAAACTATGGCTAGAGAGCCAAATCTGGTCATCGAAGCCATTTCATCCCAAAGCAAAGAAATTTTGTCATTAATAAAAATGATGTATTTTCGAAACATTCATTGATTTGGTAGAATATGAAGAAATCCGAAGAAATAGCGTTACGTAAGATGACCGGCCCTTCAACTGTTTTGCGGTAGCTTATGTGGGTATGTGACAAAATATTTGGGGACACCTGGTTTAGAACATGTCAGAATTCGTCCAAGCTTTCCGAAGCCATGGCATCAAATGTCAGGGTAAGGTCAAAATTACAATCCAATATTATTGTAAATTTGTTTGCAACTTTATGCATAAAAACCAATACAGCAAAGTCACGTTCGGGCAACTTTTTTGACCCGTCTACATTTGATCAGCCATAACTGGTAAACGGATTTGGGCACTAAGAAAATGCAATCATCCCAGGATGCAAGAGACAGCTCGCATTCCAATGAACTTGACAAAAATACAACTCTAAATTTCAAATTTCAATAAATCCAATTTTTTGCTTTTGTTGTACTGATTTTTTGGCAATTTTCATAGAAAATGTAAACACTCGTTTCCGGCATCCCTTTTAGCTTTCCGATGCGGTTTATGGATTTTGCTGATCGCCGGAATTCTCCAAAACAGGATGTTACAAATGAAAATCAGATCGGGGTGTTTTGGGGTATAAAGTAAGGGGAAAGAATGTAGATTGGGTATATTGACTTCCAGATCACGTTCTGTGGTCAATAGACGAACATATACGGGATAATCACTTGGTGTGTGTTAGCAGCTATTCCGAAGCTTTAGAGACCTTGATTGGCCTGCTCTCCTAAGGAATTCGATTGTCACGGCCAAAAATAGACCAAAATCTACTCAGCCACCAAGTGAATATTTTGATTTTCTTCAAGAATAAAATTTTCCTGTCAATATTTTGGTTTGAAAGTTGAAGGGGTGTTGTAAAACACCTGCATACACGTTTTCGGCAAGTTTGGTTGGGTTCGTGGATGCTGGTTGGCTGAAAAGTGGCTTGAACCTAAAAAGAACGAAATCCGTGGTTTTTGCCCTGTTGGACTCCCAACCAAAAAACGTTTCAACTTTTTCGATCATCATTGCAAAGGTAAGGTCCTTACTGACATTCTGTATGTAGAAAGTTTGTTCCCAACGTATTTCGTTTGAGCTGTGTGGCTGTTTGAATGATGTAGCTGTTTTCCTTCCCTATACGCGGAAAAAGTTTTGCCCCTGAAACGACATCACAATTACGTCACAGGTGGGAGCGGCCTGCCTCAAACGATTCTGCGCAGTCCGCCGGATCCAATGATGCCTTTACTGACTCTCTATGTCAATCCGTTCAGAGGTTATGGCTGATCAAATCTCGATGTGGTCGAACGTGACTTGAAGGGTTTTTCTGTAATGAAAACACTAGGGACATAAATTACGCATTATTAGTCAACCAGAGGATAATACTTTCATAGTGCAAGTGAATAAAACGTCACTATATGTTTTGCTAATCTTTGCACCAATTACATTTTGTATGTCCAGTATTTGTTGGAAATTAAAATAAAAGTGGGTTCAGAAGTGAAGCAAGTTGAGTAGTATTTTGGTACACAGAGGAAATATTACTCCGTACTGTAACAGGCTGCCGTGATGTTGTATCCACACTCTGAAAGCCCAGGTACTCCATGCGTTTGGTATTATTGTAGAATTGTATGCATTTCTTAATATGACAACATGAGAGCAAACGCTGTCTTCCAATTTCGCCTTGATCATGAAATTTCAAGGTGTAAGAGTTGTTGATTCAAGGTTCGCCGTAATCAAAGATATATTCAAAAACCACTCCACACTTTAAAAAAAACACTCCACTTAAAAAAAACAAAAAAACAAAAAACCACTTCAAAAAACAACTCCACCCTTTAACGACCACCAGAGAGACTATTGTGGCTCAAAGTTTTTTTGTTATAACTCTCCAGCCGCTACAGCTAGATAGGTGTTCAAACCCTCTACGGATGCGGAAAGTCTTCTTGGTTCTATTAAAAAAAAAATTTTTGATTCGGGTGAAGGGTTCGCCTGGGGTGGGCTCGCAAAGTTGGGGTGTTTTCGGTTTTTTGACCAACTTTGACGGGCCCTGGACGCCAATCCCATAGACCAAAATTTTGGCGCAAACTGTTTTTGGAAACTACACAATCTCCCGCGTCGATAGAGTCCTTGCTTGACCTTCTAGTATGTCTGGAACCAAAGTTATGGCTCAAAATACCCATTTTACCCCCAAATTCAGAAAAATCAGAAAATGCATGAGTCTCCCACTGGCGACTTGCTATAACCCGCGATAACTTCCCGCCAGAAGATGCTAGCGAGCTATACGAGCCCTCAAAAGACTCGTGAAGTCTTCTTGTTTGCACTAAAAAAAAACATTTTAGATTTGGGTTCGGGGTTTTCGGTAGGTGGGGTTTGAAAAAGGGTAGTTTAGACTTTTTTTTAATTGTTTCTTTATGACGTCATCGCCTCAACAAAGGGCCAAAATTTTGGCTCAAATTTGGTTGGATTCTAGGCTGGAATATGAAGCTTTAGAGGACTTGATCGACTTCCTAGCGATTCTGGTGCCAAGTAAGGGCCATAAGACCCCAAATCTTGTAAGGATTTCCTAGGGAATTAGTGGGGATTTCCCAAAATATTTTTTGTTTATTTTGCCATGAGTTTTGAACCAGAAATGCTAGAAAGTCCATCAAACCCTCTAAAGACTCGTATTGAAGCCTAGAATCCAACGAAACTTCGAGTCACAAAGTCCGATGGATGGTTCGACCCCAGGAAGTGACGTCATTATCTCAATGTAAACAATTTATGCATAAACATCCTGTCATTGTGTAAACATCAATAAATAACCCGAGATCTCAAGCTGAAAATTTTTTTCCAGCCTAAACTACTAGTCTTTACGAATCTTTACAGGGTTTGAACAACTCTCTAGCCTTTTCTAATGACGAGTTATGGCCATATCCAAAAAGGGTGTTATTTTGCCTTTTGTTAACTTTTTTGGGGTCGAAATTTTGAGCAGTTTTTGGTTTTTGTGGCATAAGTTTTGATCCAGATATGCTAGAAAGGCAATCGAGGACTCTAAAGACTCGTGAGATATCCTAGTTTCAAAAAAATATTTGATCGAAAGTATGGGCCCATTCGATTGGCGTCTAGGGCCGGGAAAAGTAGGCCATAAAAACGCGAAAACACCCCCACTTGTGACG
>Ga0210059_1000169_pt1 | contig 67041 bp, 40 predicted proteins | sample Ectturendosymbi2_FD_188042 | JGI IMG/M metagenome (GOLD analysis project Ga0210059, IMG submission 188042) | Ecteinascidia turbinata endosymbiont from Florida, USA - Sample 2 (SPAdes) (version 2) | ecosystem: Host-associated > Tunicates > Ascidians > Unclassified | place: Key West, Florida... | reverse complement strand
ACTGGCAACAGCTCTAAAACTAATTTTTCGCTTCGGCGGATTCTAGAATCTTGCGTCAGTTACAAATGTTCCTTGCAGGATTCATGTTTTCACCACTGCCTTTCCTTTCAAGGTATTAAAGAAGCAAGCTTGTAACAAAAACAGACCAACTCTTCACAGCCCAGCGACAAATCGAGAACGGTTTTGTGCTGGCAAAAGTGAATGCGTTTGTGATCACCTGCGTAAGGCTTGGTAGTTTTCACGCAGGGAAGAAAATAAACAACGCAGCAGTAACAATATCGCGAAGAGTATTTTTGATACTATTCAATAATAGAGGCTGTGTGAATAGTTCAGCGCGCAAATCCTGTTATTCAAAAAAACGTGAAACATTGTTTAGTTTAGAATATATTTTTAATCTCCGTTTCTACTTCTATAGGCACCAAGGCAGTTGCCTCAAACTGCACCGGTCTGAATCCGCGACTAAGTGGATGGGATTCACAATGCAAATTAGTTAAAACTGTGGCAATTTTCAAGAACGACTCTTGAAGCCTTCCAAATAATGACTCACTGCCAGGGTTGCCAGATCTACTTTTTGCCAAAGGAGCCAATCTAGTCCAGAAAAGAGCCAAATTCTAAGACAAGGGGCCAACAAAAAGGTCAAACATTTTTATCAAATTTATCAGCAGTTACAAAGTCATATGAACCCATACTCAGCAATTTATTAAATGGCAATATTCCTCAATCATAAATGTAGCCCAACATCAAAACAAGTACATGAAGAAAGATCATAATAGAACAACTTAATTTCCATGTGTAGCAGTAAACTGGGATAAACATACCATCCTCGGTAAGTGCTAAAGCGATCAACAACAATCTGAACAAAACCAACAAACACGTGCACTACCAAAACAACGTAACCTAACCCTAATTTAGGTAACGTAACAGTCTTCACTGCTACCTCTGCAATTGCAGCAAGTAACACTCAGCCTGGGTATTCTGATGAACATGCTTTCACATTAACTCAGAAACTCTAGGGATCCTAACAAATTTTCTAATCCAAACCTTCAAAATTTAGAAATTTGGTGAAAATTTGTAATCAATTGTAGGCCTAGTCAAAAAAGTGATGAAATATGGTTACTCAGACAGGACACAGGGTGGTTAGATCTAATTTTTGCAAGGGCAAAATTTATCCTGGAAAAGGGCCAGAAAAGATCCAAAAGGCCAAACCACACTTTTGGGGCCAGCAACATTTATTTTGGACCAAACTTCTGAAATTTGGCCCCAAAAGGGCCAACCTGGTAACCCGGCTCACTGGGTGCGGTTGGCCTACAGCGAGTTTTCGTTTTTTGGCAAACGACAGACAACCGTGCTCTGACGCCAAACTTCCTGTATGGCGTCACGATCGACAGGCCATGAAACTAGCTACCTTACGTTGGGCAGGAAGAAAATTCTTGCAAATGTTTCGATTCGATTGGATTCCAATCATGTGGAACAGTACAACGATTCGCGCAAATAACGCACTACTTCGCACGAACAGGTTTCTGACATACAGAACTCATTCAGTGGCCCTGGCATTCAATGAAACTGTAAGGTGTTGTTTTTATTACTGACGCACTTATTCATAAAATATTGATGCAGCTGGCGTACATCGGCTCAATGGAACCGCGCTTAAAACATCAACGACCATAATCATCATTACGACCCAATCATTTGCATGGAACTGCTGCTTAATAGCTTGGTGGGATAAGTTTGAAAACGAAATTTGATTTGCGTGCTTTCAAAATCCTAGGTCGTCGTCTTTTCTGATGAGGCACCAACTGCAGAAATTCATTAACTTACAATCCGTACTTACCAATCAATAAACCTCTAATAAATCCCTGTGACTGAGATGATTGTTCTCGTTAAAAACTTCGCCCAGCACTGACACCCTGGAAAGCATCATCGCCTTCAGCAAGGGCGCACGCAAGGGGGGGTTGGGGTTAAAACCCCCCTTAAGCTTGATATTTCACAAAAGCTTTATTACCTTTGCAAAGGAGATTAATTGTTTTCGAATACATTTTGCTTGTTAGTTTGTCAGCTTAATGCAAATACCAAGGAATAAATTTGCATGCAAATTTCAAGGAACATTGTAAATGGGCCAAAAAGTAATAAATAGGTTTTGGTGAAAATCTGGGTTACCGTCTGCATCAAGAAACCATATCATCACTTTTTGCAGACCTTTCGTCCACTACATATGTTTAAAATTGTGTTCCACGTTAGTTCCTTTTATCCGAAATAATTGTCTTTATTTTGTCTGCTATGGCTTAGCAGCGCAAGCGCTGACCACACTGGCTGCATTGCCAATTTATGCAGCATGATAAAAGTGTTGCACGAGCTCAAAAGCAGCAGTTGTTAACGTGGAAGCATTCAAGCATTTAATAATGCCTCAGCAGGGAAAAAGGAAAATTAAAAGTTGCTGGAAGTCTATACTGAGGAAAATTAAAAGGTTGCTGGAGATCGATACTGAGCTCTCAGATAACAAAGACATTCTGAGGCAACTGCGATATCAATATTGTGCAGCAAACAAGCTCCAATCCTCTTTTTCCCGATGTTCAAATGCAGTTAAGAATGCACTCATTCGTTCCTTTTGTACGCCCATGTATACACAAACCTTATCAACCTTTGTGAAACTGACACAATCTTTCAAGCACAAACCTAATCGCACAAAATTAATCAACCTATGCCAAACGACTTCAACAGAACTGCTCACTGCATGAAACTCTGAGGTGAAATGAACACCACCAGTGGTGGACACAGGCTAATTTAGTGGGGGGAGGGTGCGACATCGACTTGCAATGAACCCAATGCTTCACAGGACCATGTTGCGTAAATCAAACTTTATCATTCGTACATTTACGATAGGGTTGCCAGGTGGCCGGTATTTCACCGATTTGGCCGGTATTTCACCGGTTTGGCCGGTATTTTACGGCTAATTTAGCAGAGTCCGGTAAGAAGCCGGTATTTTGAAAACCAGTGCCTGAAGCGGATATTTAAAAACAAATAATTTGCAGTAAGTGCAAAAAGGACTAACGCAGAACTTCTCAAATTAAAATGACTCCAGCAGTGAATCTTGTCAGGACAGTTCCTTCAGCGACGTTCATATAAGGTTAAATTGTTACTTGTGTCATAACAACACTCATCGTCTATACGTTTTCCCTCTTTCTTTGTTTAGTCGTAGCCTACGCAGCATCTTCCGTCGTCCTGAACGTGATCTGTATGAGCATTTCCGTTGGCAATTTAATCGTGTAACTAACGTAGGTGGGGTTGTTGTCTGAATTACTACGGTAGGCTATTGTAGAGAGAATGCAGGAAAATCAGAGAAATGGACAGGACGGCAGTGACATTGTAGAGATAAGCGAACCTTTTACAGTCACTCCAGCTGCGTTGAACAGACGCATTATTTCGTCAGCGGACTAGCACTGGTTCACGCAAGGGCCAGTGAATCAATCGAGAAGTCATCTCTCAGCCAGTCGTAGTGGTCCAGAAGGTATGGTGAGAAATTTTTTGAAGAGCTTCAGGTTTGCTAGAAAATGCTTGCTGCAAGCTGAAGTAAATGTAGCACGCAAGAAATTATGATTTGTGTCATGGTGTTCGTACGGGCAATACTACTGAAGAAAAGCAAATACCATCAGATTGTACAGAAAGATATTCACTTCAGGAATTGGTATGCAACATGTAAATTTGGAATTTTACAAAGTGCATTATTTTTGTAGAGTTTTAAGAAAACGCCTCCGTTCACGTTAAACACTGCAGTTATCATTTTTTTATTCAAAGTTGGTTAGTTTGCTAATGCTTAGAATAGGGCTATAGACTATGCTCACAAAGCGTACGTTTACACACTGTTTGAAACTAATTTCAAACCAACCATCGTGGGAGCTTCATGAAATTGTAAAGAAAATAACATGAAAAACAAATGCATTGTCAAAAAAGCGTTTTTTTAATTCGAGAATCCAGTGCCATTAAATATGCGCATACGAATGCAACCTACTCGTAGAACTGTCACTGTTGACAAACTGACCGGTATTTTTACAAAACGCCTCTGGCAACCCTAATTTACGAGGAAACAAGTCTAAGCTTGCTTTAGAAGAAGCTTGATTGATAAAACTGGTCAAACTTTAACACTGCACCGCTACGGAACCAACAAGCAATGTGGCACATAACAACCATCTGATGACGTAGTCACCGGCGTCGGTGCAGGAACATGAGGACTCGAGATAAACAGTTCACGTGACGGCACAATACTTATTCTCACTGTAGGTCACGTTTGTTACAGCACAATTGCCGGTGGCAGTAGCCAGCATAGTGTAGTAGTGTTGTTTGACTTGTATTGTATCTTTTAATGCCAATCACTGTTGGGTCAGGAATGTGAAAGACATGTCAAAGAACAAATTTTGATGCCGTAATTATATATGGGTTCGTTACGGACATCAAGGAAACTTATCGCAAAATCTTAATGTTTGTTTAACCTACCTATATTTTACCCGGTAGTCAACACAAGAGAATATTCTTTTGTAAATAGGATATTTAATTTAGAACGTTAAGCACTTCACAAATGCCAACATAAGATATTCAAAGTTATAGATAAAACACTAGTTATTTGACTCAAGAAAGTACCTTTTCAGTAGACAAGGTCCTTTCAAGTAACACGGGTACCTGAACCATCAGTTCGAAGAACAATCGCACTTATGTTGATCATACTGATCATAATAACGTTCAGATAAAGATCAAACGTAGAGAACAAACTTTCATTTTTGTTGAGCAAGCTAACAGAGCATCGTAGAGTTTGTAGAACGAACGAACAGAACGTCGTACAGGTGACCAAGCGTACATTTCTTCAATTCCATCGTTGAGATCCATCTTCGAGACCACGAGGTAGTCTAAAGTCTGTGGGCTTCTTCCCGGTATATTTATAAGGTAAAGGGTTCTCTCTTGTATTGCTCCCACGAGGAAAGTGTATCATTTTTAGTTTATTCTTTATGTCTGTGATTCCAAGGTGTTCTTAACGGGAAGTATAATTACTTAGTTTACTTATGATAGCTTCGATTCTAGACTGTTCTGGCGCGTTTCGCAATTGCCGGTGCCTCCTGAATCTGTCTTGTCATTCGCTGTGTGCATCGCAACCTAGAACCACCCACTTCCTCAATTAGTGCTGGGTTGAGGGCTCCGTTTCGTAATCTCCTGTCAGTCTTGTACCACCCGGTGCTTTGCTCTTCGTGCTTTTACTCTTGATGCTCTCTGGTCGGCTTCCTTCAGCTCGCTAATTAAGCTTCCCAGTTAATCTTGCTTCATATCCTGTTTTCCAGGTCCTTGCATAGACTTGTTTGCATTTCAGTTTGTCTTTCAGCATTTGTGTATTCTGCTGTTCGTTGCATCACGGGTTTATCATAATGTCATTGCCTTGCTGCTTAACATACACATTGTCTCATAATAATCGCTCACTACGTTCTCCTTTATGTCATTTGCTGCATATGTATCATAGGCTTCTTGTTCTGTGTCGCTTTTCATTGGAATTTTGGTCAAATCGTGTTGTGAACAAAACTTGCTCACAACACTCGTATGTTGCAGCAAGTGAGCGCGGTCACTTGGATGCGGTTTAGATTAGTAATCTTCAAATGCGGAACCTTACAGTTTTTAATTGTCGTTTGGAATAGTCTGCAACACCCATAGTAATTTGTGCATAACATTTGTCATTGCAGGTAATTTTGATGAAATAATAACAAGAAGCGGGCTGATTCTGTTTATTTTGCAACCGAAATTAAGAGAACGGAATAAAATAAACAATTTGTAATGAGTGAAAGCACGAAAGTAACGAAAAAACGAAAGCGAGAAAGCACGATCGTTCATGGGCGTCCGCAGAAATTTTTCCAGGAGGAGGCATCCTCGACATTTTGTTTATCATTTTTAAATTGCTGACGATCAGTGTTCCCTCTAAGATAATTTTGCACTAGCAAATATTTGTTTTAGTAAGCATGATTATTTTAGGGCTGAGTAAGTGGAGTTTTCAATGAATTACAAATTTTGTGAATTGTATAATAAATATATAATCTTGTCAAAATACGAACAAAATACACATTTCATTCAACTAGCTACTTGTTTGCGTGCTTTTCCATTGCTTTGAAATGTTGCAAGTGCGCGAAATGTCACAATGAGATTTCACTGCGCAACAGTTCTGGTGGTCCTGAGTATTTGCGCCCCTTAGAGGAAACATTGCTGACGATGTAATGCACCTTGACATGCACAAAACGCTTTATCCTTTCTGCACTACAACGAAAATGCCCCATGTTACGGTAACAATCCCAAAAATCGCTTCGTTGGCAGCAATAGCCAGGTATATTAGTATTACGATACGGCAATTTACACAGTAGGCTATCTACAGAAAATCAACGCAGGGCATTTCTTTTCAACTAAGCATTGCCATGATCTGTAAGGAAAGAGGTATGGGATTGCCATGGTTTTCGACGAAATCACATTATGACTTGACTTTACTTAGCAAGCAGGACTGCAGCCAGCTGATATATTCATCTGAACTAACAACTGAACATGTTTTTGAAAATTTTGGGGGGAATTGCCCGCTTGCTCTCCCCCTGATTGCGGGATCAGCTAACAAGACTTGTCAGCATCACTTGAGCTGCAAACGTCTGGGATCTCATCCAAAGCGATCAATAAAACCTTGCTTGCCTTTGGTATTTTTTTCACAGTGAACGCTTATCATACACAAACCGGACAATTACGTAGACCTGTATGTTGACACGACTACGGACAACTTACTAGAATTAGAACACCACGCAGGTTTTGCAAAATTGACCAGATGAATTATGAAAACTCGCCACAGCAAATATAACTTTGCATTCAGTATTCACTCAGATATCAGAACTAAACCTTAACGATTAAGACGTATTCCCACAAGCTTGCATAGATGCATTCTCACAAGTCACGTAATTTTACACTGCATGAACAGAAGCCTGCAGAGTGCAGTTGACACTCAGGCACATTGGTCATATTCGCACTTGGACGTTTCAAACTTGTGGAAGCGTTGCAATAGACTTGCTCATGCTTCTTTTCAGAAAGTACAAATGTACGTGACTTACCGCTATCAGCATGTCACTGTCTCGCTGCATTGCCTGCCAAGACGTGTGCGTTCGACAGTCTCATGCAACAAAACGCCTGCTACCGTAATATAAAGTGAACTTTTGCAACTTTGTTGCCATGTTATTGTTGCGCATTAAAGACGAACAGTAGAATAATCCGCTCGTGACTTTCGCAACCCACCTCTGCAGGTAAAGAAGGGGACATGAGTGAACTGCAAGTTCATCACGGCATGAGACTATAACTTTGAACCTGACTCTTGTGCGGTGTGAGTTTCATACCGACAAAACAACGGTCATTGCAAGAATCAAATCAATTAATCCGAATTAAGATGCCGACTTCAGGTTTTTCCAGAAATATTTGGTTCCTAATCCCAATTTCCAGGGTTTTATATCAGGTTCCACAAATTAAAGCCAGCTCATCCAATGAAACGAAGAAACGTTTTTACTAATTGTTAGCATAAGTTAATTTTTAGCATCTTTTGTGGCACAACCGGCACAAAATGCCGCACAACCGGCAAAAGCACTCTACTGCAAGAATAACCAGGAATTAATGACACCAGAAGTACCAGTGACTGAAGAAAGTTCATCAAATTTCGTTTTCAACATTGAATTTGTTTTGAATTCAATGGGTTCCATTTGTATGTCACTTGGCATTTTCATAACAAACTGATTTTTAGCGCATTTTCGGAATTTGCAATTATCAGCAGCACATTCAATCTGCTCATTAACTCTAAACAGCTGGATAAATGCCTAATAGTTTTTGAGAATCCTGCGTAGTGCAAATACAGCAACACACAAATGCAACCGCAAAAGGATTTCGTAACGCGCAATGTCATTAATTCGAAGCATTTTCAAAGGCGTTGTGGGACTTGTGGGACTAAACCCTTTGCGCAAAAAACTGCATACGTCAACCAGCCACTAAAGTAATAGATATTGGTAATGGTTAACTGTTTCATATGACTCAGCCAACAAGCAGAAGCACCATAAAAGCCATCGCATGCAGTAAACCAACCATCAGCGAAAATTAGAGCAAATGAAAACACAATGGCACAATAGCTGATCAGTGTAAACAAAGACGGGTGCTGTGTCATATAGGATTGGCGAAAGACTGTGGCAGTCATCTAGTCAACCAACCCCGTTTATCACATTTTGACAAGTGTTGAGAAACAACAGTTGGAGATCAAATAAACATATGAAAAAAAACAATCAACGCAGAACATGGTGAAGAAAATGTACAGGTGAAAGCGCATGCCTATGTACACCGATGAGTGGATCGGATGTAAGTGAAGGAATTTGGTGTGGTTAGAATATTTGTAGCAATACAAAAAAATTTAAAAATTATAATAAAAAAGGAAAAAAGTTACAAAAACTAAGTAATGAGGTACAAAAGAAAAACAAAGCAGAACAGAAAAAAGAAAAAAGTGTACTTTCATGCCGAAAGCATAGAATGTGCGCACAGAAAATACGAAAAGTAAATATACACAAAAAACAAACAAAGTTACAGAATGCTAGAATACACAGTATTTTGTTCTGAACAAGTGAAATGTTGCTAAGCCCATAGTTGGGAGTTTGGAACTTTTGCAGATCTACTTCAAAAATTGGTGTCTTGGAGCAAAGTAGCTACACGGTTTCGATCGAACGTGTGCATGAAAAACGTGTAAATATAGAAATGGCTATCATAATGGCGGCCACGATAATTTCTTGCTGAACTGCACTGTTGGCTGCAAAAAGCACAGCCTAGTGCAGAACATGGACTTATAGCATCGAGATTTTCACAAGCGCTTTCGCAAAAGGTTTTACGAGCAAAGAAAGTGTAGGCCACATGAGCAAATGGTGACTTTCATCCAAAGTAAAAGCTTGGAACTTCATCAAAAGTGAACTTTCAAAACCTTTTAATGCAATGAAATCAGACTTTCTATTTGCCAGCAGAAAAGTGAATATAATAATTCAGAAAAAAAGGCCGCACTAGATCTCAGGGCAGATGTTGAGCAGCCATTCGAGTGTGTCTCATCGTCAGGCCGCGCAGTACATAGGGACATCGATGGTTTGGACATTGAAGGACAACATGGTCAACGACCTGTTCTTCTGCGCCACACTCACAGTCCACAGAGGAGGTCATACCCCATTTGTACAAGCAGGAGCAGAATCGTCCGTCATCGGCGCGGAGACAGTTAAGCTGGACCCGCGCTCTTCTTGGGAGGGTCATTCCAGGAGGGTGTATGACGACATCGGGAATGCAAATACGGTATCTCGCGCTGTTGTCCAACCACTCCGCATTCCATCGATGATCCGCCCAGTACGCCGCACTTCTGTTGTTGTCACATGAATTGATGAGTGCGGCGGGTACAAATGGGTGTCTCGATTGTCGATTTGAGACCTTATATTACGTTTAAAAACCAACGTTCTCGCGGTGTTTTTTGACAATACATGCATATTATTCTACACTTGTTCTCCTTTGTTTTTGTTGTGAATCTTAATATGTCATTGCATTGACTTTAAAACTATTAGCGCTTCAACTTAGGATACAGGAACAAAATACATTCATCGCTACAACAGCGCAGTTCACATCTGCAAAAGCAGTCTGCGCCGATGTCTCGTCGAATAACAGCAGTCGAGTGCAGATGGTGAGCGACTGGAATGGCGCACACCCAGTTTGCCATGTCGACGCTTGGTGAACTACAAAAGAATTGATAATGCGCATAAAGTAGGCTTCAAAATACATTCATTTCTTTGACATATGGCCTGTTAAATATGCAGCAACAGGCGGAACAGATACGGTCTTGTCTGAGCCGTCATGCTCAAACCAGCTGAACTGCCAATTAACGTAGGTCGAATACTTCGATTATATACTGACACTCTTATCACAAACAAAGGCGTGCGGCTGTATCAACGCGCTCTGTGTTGCACATCAAAAACCGCAACGGGAAACTAGTGATGTATGCAAAATCAGCTTAATCAAGGAAGTTGAAATACGAAAGTTTTGAAATTTGGCTCAGAAAATCAATGAGACGTAGACCTACATAGTTATCTTTCTAGCTTTTTTTGTGATTTTCCCTTGATCGCACAACTGTAAATGTCACCTCACGATCCGTTTCACTCAGTGTGCGCCGCTCACAACCCAGATTTTACGCCTCTGGAAGAGAAAGGGTGCTAGGACAGATCCATGTTGAACGCCATTGTTGAGGCGTCGTAACCTGCTCCGTTTATCGTTGCCGGGGTATAACTGCGATTTCCAACCAGCTTCATGATAACAAACAAACTTTAGCCTTGCGGCAAGCTTCTGAGGAATCTGTTTGCTTTCTGCTTTCATTCTTCTGCGACGATTAAAACTTGCAAACGTATCTATTTTTCATAGTTACAGGCTATAAAGATGGCGGCAAGTAAATCAGCCACAGTTCATTGACGGGGAAACTAGTTTGGCGTTTTCTAACGTATCATCAACGCATCATCAGTCCTTATTCAAATAGAATCAGCTCCATGATAATTCGGACCATGTGTCTGTCAGGTTACCATCACAGCAGCTTGCATGTGAGGTCGCGGTGCCATGCAGTGTCGTAGGTTGCTGTGAGGTCGACAAACACAGCTCCGGCCTTCGTCTTAGCCGAAAAGCTATCCTCGATGTCCTGGGTCAACAGGGTTACCTGGTTTACGGTCGACCTCCCATGTCCTACGCCCGCTTATTCTTGTGGGATTAATGGATTGATGATTGTTCAGACACGAGGCTAAATGAGTCCCTCGAGGATCTTGAAAGGGACACACAACAGCATGGGTGGAATTAGGTGGGGGACACTGGGGACGTACCCCCACTTTGTTCAGACGGTGGCAATATAATATGCCGTGTCGCCCCACATTTTTATCTTTAGTTTTTTTATTTGGAAAGGTTTCAAAAACAAAAGTTACGTTTGTCACGTTTTGTGTGAAGTGCTTTTCACTTCTATGTTGCACATAGCCAAGATCGTGTTCACATAGAGTTTGGTGTGCTGTCACTGATTCTGATATTTTTATTGATTTTAGCTTCGGTGAAATGATTTTTAGCATTTTGCATGTTTCTAGAGACCGCGAAAGATTGTTAGCTGCATCTGTCCGACATTTTACCATGTATGGTATACTGTATTGTATTGAGTAACATCTTCACTCCCACACGCAAGGCGCTTGACTTTAAACATGCATCGCAGTAACAAGGAATACACAAATACATGAAGGAAGACGAGGATACATACATGGCGGTAGCTGAGGGTATATGCTTGATGGCGCCAATACATTTACTTTGATGAAACGCAAGCTTTTGAGACACACGCATGAATGACGTCATCATGCTTATTATAATGTAGTACTGCAATGACGTCCAAGTACATCGATTTATAAAAATGCATGAGGGAGTGGGAGGCTGCGAACTGAAGTAAATCCAAGTTTTAAGTAGTTGTCATTATACGCAAACGCCTGCTTTCGTTTAGCAATTATGAACTAATACGGCAAAAACAAGCTGCAGTTTGGATAAAAACTTTCAGCTTAAGCTCATGACCACACTACGTCAAAAGTATAAATGCCATGTGAGACAGCAAAGTTATTATTGTCTGAGGGCATTACAGAAACTTGCATGTTTCCCGGTGCTTGCGGACTCAGCCAGAGCCTCCCGTGGACTCATTTGAGTCCGCGGACTCGGGGTTGAGAAACACTGCACTAGACCGTTGGCGCAGTTAAATATCAATCTCGCGGACTTGCAACATTGCAAATTTAAATGTCGTCTACATACCAGATAGCCCTTGTAACGCTTGAAACGCTTCACTATTTGTGCGTCGACATGGTTATATCTGGCTTGAGTAAAACGATTTTTATCGCTCGAAATGACTGAACATCACGCTGTGCCTATCACAGTAATGTGAAGTGGAGCAGAATACCATGGATCTGCTTGATATAAAGCAATATAGAAAATGAGCATGTCATTCGTAAATATTGGCGATTTTTGCAGGACCAAAGAAGCAGTTTTTCATCCATGAAATTTGCATCGGTATAGGTATCCTTCGCTATTTCATGTCCATTGAATGGTCTGCATTAATTTATTTGACGTTAGCTTGCATGGCACAAAAATTATTCAAGCCCATTTTCAAACGTTTAGGAAACCTATGCACCAGACAGCATATTGGTTCAGACCTGATCATGAGGCATAAGTTAAAACAAGATTTCGGTAACTCGTCTTGGCTGAATGTTCGTTTTCATTCAGGCCAAAGCACTTCAGTAGTTACTGTTAGGGTTTCCAACCCGGGTTTTCCCGAATCCGAAACCTGTTTTTTTTTCAACTACCAAACCTGGGTATTAAAAAAAAAACTGGAATTGCTGTTGCATTCAAATATTAGTGATTCTGATAACACCGAAGTTGCAGATTAGTGGGTGTGACGGCCAAATTAGCAGGTTTGAACTTAAACTATTATCATGAGGCACGTGGTGCGGGTTTTGCTCGGTTACCATCGTACGTTCGTTGTTAGTCCGCTTATATTTTCGTTCATTTGACCTATTTTAGACGGATTATGGCGTCATTTTGCACATAATAGGTGTCCACGCGAACTTTTATCTGTTCGCTAACCTATCGTATATACTCGCTTATTAGCCGCATCCGTAGATAAGCCGCAGCTGAAATTTTAGTCATACACCGAGAATCAAGGGTAATTCACGAATAAGCCGCAGGTCAATTGACCTTTTCACCGGTGAATACCCTGCGCGATCAAGCAACCACAAAACATTGATTTTTACAGGTAAATGTAATGAAAGTCAAATTTATTGTTCAAAACCTCAGAAATCTTCTTCGTCGGAAGAGGGAAGTGGAAATGCCAAAGTCAAGCTTTAAGCAAATCAAACAAATATTGCAAAGCCTGACGTGGGGTGATCAGCAGATAGTGGGTTTAGAACAGTTAATGTCCAACACGCGGTCCAGCCGAGTGTTTTGTGCGGCCCAGTTTAGGTTTCGCTGTAGTAAAAGAATCCTACATGCTGACAACCTGTCCTTACGTTGATAATCTTGAATTTGACATTTTTGATGCAAGTGGGGAGCAGTGCCACTTTATCATGTTTGTTACCAATGCAGTTGGGATTCGAACCCATTCAGTACATCAGGCTAAGCTAAATTTAGTTTGCTAAGATCGAAGTAAGCCAATCAGTGCGCGGCCCTTAATAATATATCATTCAATGTGCTGCGCTGGTCAAGATATTGACATTATTTTTGGCTCAGTTAACCATTTGGGTTGGACATAGGTGGTTTAGAATAAAGTGCGTGTTGCACTTACGATGTGCGATAAAACTGGCAAAGAACGTCTCTTGGTAGCATTTTCAATTTTTCTATGGTATTTCACGAACGTCTTGACTAAAAAAAGCCTTCATTCGTTAATCTTCTAATTCGTACTTCCTTTGATAGTGGCAGCCCAGGACAGTGGATGGAAGTTAGCTCCGGTGTTTCGAAGCATCACAAGGTTCGCGACAACAACGTTTGCTGATCCTGTCTGTTGGTTGTACTCCAAAACTCGACGAAGACTGGTTGAAGATATAGTCACATGCCCTTCTGATTTCAGAACTGCGTCCAGGACGCTTGTCTTATAGTTTACTACAACCTGTTTGGGGGCATTTTGGTCACGTGACAATGAATTTGCAGATGCAATCTATCCGGTGGAGAAGTGGCTCGGTGGGAAATTTCCTTATTGTGCAGCCCACCATGGAATATATCACAACGAAGGCCAAAATCCCAGATCTTCCGCTTGTACGTGCGATGTTGCTCTTTTCATCATTATCCAAGGTTTCTGGCCTTGGTGAGCATTGTAACAACGATCGGCCTAAAAACCGAAAGGTTAAAGTTGAAAGTTATAGTTTTGTGACCAGATGACGTCTACGCATCGCTTCGTTTGCTTTCCTAATGATTGTGCCAATTCTTTTGCTTTGCTTCCCACCACGTTTGAACACCACCCCAAAGAACTTTGACTTCTCAACAAGTTGCAGTGGTTCGCAACTTAACTGCAGTTTAAACTAAGTTAAGTTTCTAAAAATACTAAATCCCTTAGTATTGTCACTGCTGTTTGCAATTCAGTTTAATCGTACGCAACTAAAGTGTATATTCGACGTCCTGTGTAGAGGAAGGAAGCAGTGCTGAGTTGTCTGCAGTGAGCAAACGGTTTATCCTGCAATTTCTAACAGTGACATCACACGGTTGTGGCTGCCTCTACTATCCATGCAAACTATGAAAGGAGTGGAGGCCACACTCACACTTTTCAAAGTTTAATGCTGATGGCAACAAATCTTGACTTAACTGTTTCAGAGCATTGAAACATTCACATGCAGCTTTCAAACGACTGATAAAACGTTTTATCAAGAGAAACGAATTTGGAAAAGTACAAGTATTGCGGTTTTAAGCTTGTGTTGGAAATATTTTACTTCATTTAGTGATTTTTCATTTTTCAAACTGAGTATTTATTTGTTTTTTTACCTTTTCAGGCAATTTTCTCAACTTTAGTAAATGTTTTCAATCTGAAATTTCCGTCTTCAACAAATACGCGTTGTGTAGTTTCGAGGTTCTGGCTTTGAGATTAGGTTTATAAACTAAAGTAATGCAATGGACAAACTAATTTGCTGAGACATGAACCCACTCCAATATTATAATTTTTTTCCTGTTCGCATCGATGCAGACATTTTTGCACAAAACATCTTCAGTGGTTATATTATTCCTTTCCTCACTTGCAAATTTAAACAAAGACTTCTAGGTTCTTTTGCTCCCTGAAAAATTTTTGTAAAAGATTCAACGATTCATCTTCATTCCGTTTGCATCTCAAGATGAACTCATGTCTTGCGGCATTGTAAACCCTAATCAAAGTGCTCGTTTGAGATTCCTTTCTAACTCTTCATGTACCTACGTATCTAAATACAGTGTATCCAACTTGTGCGTTTAATTCAAAATTTCAATTTGTATTCTACTGACGTATGTTTTTCTTGCTTTAACACTTTGTAAATTGCCTTTCTTACAAAGGTAAATCTAACTCAATCAAAGATGGGTGATTGTTCCACATTTGTGGTAGTTCATGAATCAAATACAATAGTGTGAATAACCTTATCTGCTGAGCGACGAAGCACATTCCAGGCATTTGGCTTCTATCATATTCTCTTGAGTGCAAATAAATATGTTTTGCTTTCCTTCATGTGGGCTACCAATTAATATGTATCGTTTCCCATGCTGTCATTTTCATGATAACCTCATGTGCATCCCGCAATTTTGATGTCATAATCACTCCAGCCATTCGTTGCTATTGTTACAGAAAACGTTGTGCAAGACGACGTCACTCTAGCAAAACAGGAATTAATTCGGTGCAAGATTGGCAACAGCTTTTGATTCATACCTTCATTGATTCTTCATTTAATGTGGTTAAAGCAACTTGGGGTCAAAGGTCGAAGCCTATATTGTCCTTCCTGACAAAGCCGTTGAGGTGAAAGCTCCTGGTCAAAGATACCTGTTCTGATTGCGGAAACCTACATGTTTTTTGGCAAAGTAGCACGCACCAAAATAATCTGCTCGTTCTACATTTTCTGTGCATTTTAATATTAGCTATCTTACTTTTTTGTTGACTCTGTTTTAATGGAAAAATACACAATATTCAAGAGGTATTTCAATGAACTGTAGGTTGATACTACCGCTGAATTATTTCAGTAGAATAAAGGGGTTGTCATTCAATGAAGTTATAAAATAAAAACTATTCTTTCCTCAAACCTCCTGCACAAGATTGCATCGAGTTGCGCACATTTTGCCAAAATGGACGATTGCTGTTTGATGTTTTCAATGTTTTCCCATTTGACACATGCGTTACCAAAAAGCAAATTTTCAGCAACAATACAACAATCAGAACAAATCTCATCTACAGCAAAAAACAACATAAATGAAAGAATATAAATGACAGCCGCAACGCAAAGTTGTTCATTGAAAAACAAGTAAACTAAAAATATAATAATGATGAAACTTTAATGTGGCAAATTTGTGAAAAGAGTGGCCTGACAATACTTTTATTACTGAAAACTATCTTTTAAAACGAAAAACATCAGCATTTGTGCAAGAACATTCCTCGTCTTGCATTCTAAACAATTCTCCGAAACAAAGCATAACAAATCAAACTAATTCCAGTGTCATCTTTAACTGTTTGCACTTTTGAAAGTTCGTGATGCTTTATTTTTGTTTTTCAGAAAAAATGTACAAATGACCACGGTAAATCTCCAGAAACAGTTTGATTTTTGAAATGAAATGCAAATGTTTCTGAATGAATGAGGCCAAGTGAATCATATTAATTTATTCTATCCTGATTAGTTTGGAATTTGTTTCGATTCATCAGCTCTTCTAGTGAATTGCAACGCCTCTGCATATGGCTGGAATGCAATGCATCAGGCCTGGTCAAAGTTGACGTCAGTCCTTCTTCTTTATCGATGAACACAAACAGCAAGCAACAATTATACCCAGAAGCTGGAAAACAGTAGAAGGTATGCGCCAACATGAAATGTGAAATAACTGGAGGCAGACGACGGCATAAGGTCGATTGACATGCACCAAATCAAACAGAGTTTAACAAAACCTGCTCTCAAAAAAATTCAAGTAATGTGAAAAAACAAGTTCAAATCTATTTGACTTTGACTAAATGTTGCACTACACCACCTGTTAGCTCATGGATTGTTAACAATGTTCCAAAAGCTCGTTGTGTGTTTGTGCATAAACGCAAAATACTGTTGTTAAACCTCAATATATTTAATATTGAACTTATTTATCTTTTGAGCTTATTACGATTTTGAGTGACAGCGTTTGTTGCAGGCAGAAGCCTGGATTTTTCGTGTTGCCGGCGGTTTACACAAACGTGTTGGGCTGATTGATTAGTTGTCGTGGGAGCAACGCATAACCTTTCAATTGAGAAGTGGACACTCTAGCTGAGTGTTACATGTGACAACAGTAGTTTTTATGGATTTATTTTCCGACCAGAAGAACTTCATTCAGCTAATTTTATTGATTTAACATTAATCGTTGATAAACGCATGATTGCCAAGTTATACAACTGTGAAGCACACGTTTCGGAAGCTTGCAAAATGGGTTTCGCTGTAACGATCTTTATACTTTGGCAGAAAGCCAAAGATGCAAAGAAAGCTCTCAAGGGTCGTGCTCCTGATAATTTCGTTCAAGTGTTTGTGCCAAAGCACCTGCGACACAGGGGAATGAAGATGGTCGCAAAATACTTATGGAAATAGAGTTCGCGCTTTTTTTGTTAATGAGCAGCAATTTGGATTTACAAACGTTTCAACGAACGTGCCTAAAGAACGTTATAACTCACATGCCAATGGCATCTAGTGCTTAGTGCTTGCAATACTTAAAAATGCTAAAAGCATTGAAAAATCAAAGAAACGTGTTACTAACCTCGGCAAGACCGAAGGCTACGCCGATTCCTCCGATAATAACCATGTGGTTCCCAACAAAATTTGTTACTGCGTCAGTGCAGTTCTGACAAAATCAAGAAAAACGTTTTTAGGAACTACGAAATGCAAATTGACTGAAAACACCAACATTATATCGCTACTATTCAACTTTGTACTGCCACTAAGTACCCATCAAAAGAAAAAGTAAAAGCGTTTTGTGATCGTAGTTGTTCCAATGGGGCACAAACGCAGAAACATGAAATTTCTATATTTCAGCAATTATTCTCCGCAAAAGTGACTTCAGCAAATTGTTTTATTAAGAAATCGGTTTCACGTGAATATACGCATCCCTCAGTCGTGAAAATTGCAAGTCAAAACTTACGAGTGAAATGATGAAGCAATAAACCAAGAGTAGAAAAAGAACGCGAATTGTAGTCTACAATGGAGTGGTTTATATTCAGCGTTTGTATTTTTAGTTACTCCTGGAAAATTCAATTTTCATCCCTTCATTTATTTTCTTCCGAAAAGATATTTGGGTGCTATTTATAAATTATATTATCTTAACGTTGCTCCCGCAGCAAATACTACAACTCCGTCACCTCACCTGATTGTATATTCCTGCTAGATTCGGGTTCGAAGGATCTGAGCAGTTTAAATAATCGGGCATCGTGCAGTGTGCGTCAACATTAGGCGTACAACCGCAGCCATAGGCTTTACTGTTTTCCCAGTCAGCACAACCGTGGGTCAGACCGCAGCAGTGCAACTGCAAAAATAACATAATGTTCTCTTAAAACAAAAATTAATATCACACATTCATGACTCTCCCACTGTCTAACTCCTCTTGTAGAAAACTCTAAACACAAAGCGAAATAATAGCTGAAGAAGTACATGGGCGTTGAATTTGCATTAAACCGCTTGCAACTTCATTAAAACGATTGAAAAGATGCTCGGTGATTTTTTTACATTTATGCATTACCCTTAGGCTCAAAAATTTTCTTTTGAAGAATTAGCGCCAGGCTCAAAAGCTAAGGTAGAGAAAATGGTCAAATTATGCAATTATGTCATAGGAGCTTTGTTTTCAAAAAAAGTCAGATAGTTTTTTCCTTGTTTTGGAAAAAAAGGCAACACACAAATTTCTTTATGTTTAAAGCAGGATTGCGGAGTCGCATGGATGGAGTCGGAGTTTTTTTTGGGGGGGTCGGAGTCCTAAAAACAATAGGAGTCGGAGTTTTTCATCCGATTCCGAATCCTGAAGTCCAATGGAATCATTTTTACGTCACAATCCTAGGTTAGGGATCCTAACTAGTGCCTGTTGAAATGTTACAATTTCTTTTGAAACTTTTATTAAAACAAAGATTTCTTGCTGTGCACCATGTTTTCTACTGAATTCTAATTGCTACAAAATTGTTAACAGCCAAACTTCATTCATGTTATGCTAAGGAGTCGAATTCGGAAATTTTGGAAAGGTACAAGTCGGAGTTGGAGTCGGAGTCTGACATTCTACCTCCGACTAATCCTGGTTTAAAGTTTAAAATCAGTATCCCACGACTTCATACATGCTACGTTCTTTGTTTTGACAGGCACTGCTTTCAAACGTTGTTTTCCTTACCTAATATTTGCAATGCACTACTTTCAAGTTGAGGTATCGCTGATAATTGTCTTACAAACTGTCGAAAACTAATCGCTTTGAAAATTTAGAAAAAGCTTCTTTTGCCTGCACATCAGACAAACATAGGGTGCAGTAAAAGCGCCTCTTTGAGGAACAATCTTCTGAAACAATTATCAAAATCAAGCGCAGAATTTTAAGACAAAATTAGAATCCTTGTTACGAGTTGAGCTCATCACATTCCATGGATTGTGACAAAATTAATAAGAAATTAAAGTCGCACTTCCGATGAACGGTGTAGGTGTTCAAGGCTTTTCACCTCTGGTTACAGCAAAATAGAGTGACCGGATCGGAAGTAAACGGCATGTACAACTCCAGATCATACGATTGCATGAATTATTCCTGAACGAATAAATGCACCAGCAATTGCACAATAGATGTCAATAACACCTTTTATAAAAGCCTAAAATCCAAGGTCCTGATAACTTTCTGCATTGCTTATTGGCAGTGTCTATCTAGCCGAACGGCACCGCACGTTAACAAGTGGAGACAGCCACTTTCAGCACGGTGCACTGTGATTGGTGGAATCGGCCGAGTGTAGCAAACCGCGCAAACAAATGACGGCGCAGTGGTGAAGAGCAGCGAGGAGCGATGGAGCAGTTAAGGTGTAGTGAAGAGAAGCGTTGGACGAAAATCCTCTGTTCAAATACAATTTCGTTTTCAAAAGACTGCAGCGATGGCGTGACTCGAGTCTAAATTTTTAGTGACTCGACTCTAGCTACATTGAGAAATGATGTTATGATGATTCGACTCAAGTGATATTTTTAACGAATGACTCGGCTCGAGTCACAATGAATGACTCGAGACTCGAGTCAGCCAATTTTACAAAATCTCCAAAGATCTTATTGACAAACACAAATAGTTTGCCCACAAGGAAATGAGACTTTTTTCTTTCAGTGATAAAATTGGCGCACATTTGCTGTTGTGAATGTGTCCCCTAGTGGTTTTATACTAGTTTTCGGGTAAATGAAGGACAAGGAGGTATGTTAGTTGCAGCAGGGTTAAAGCTAGACTTGCGTAATTGAGTGAGAGTGAGGAATAAAAGTGAAACGGAAACCAAAAAACTGTTTTCACCAAAAGTTCAAATGTAATGTAGCCTAATGGCACAAGTTCGGAAACAATGTTGGGCACCACTTTGTACTAATCAAAACATTGGGAAAATGTTTAATTTGATTTGAATTTTACTTAATTTAATTTAGTTTTATATATTTAAAGATTTCACTCAACAGAATGTTAAATTGAGATATTTGACTGCATAGCGTGTAAGACATCAAATAGAAACGATTAACAGATATAGGCTGTACAGCACATGTACCCATTAGCACCAGGCTACACTTTGTACATAATGATGAACTGTGCTAAATGCTCCTTGGAAATATTTATTACTAGGTGTGAAAATCATGATTCAAGGAAAAGGACTGGATTAATGAAAGTCAAATCAATTCCGTAACTTTGATGACATGATGCATAAGAGAGCAATATTGTATCACTGGTCATAGTCAAGAACCATGATTTGAACAAACACGATGTACAGTACAATACAGACGGACGTGAAAAAATCCACTTAACCAAACGTAACAGATTACATGCAATAATCTGCAGACCCAAAAATGAACTAATGGTTGCGAACAAGTTCAAAACGAAATTCTCAAATCCAATCCAAATTCAGTTAAGCAAAAATTATAAAATCCAATCCAAATCCATCAAAAAACTAAAATCTGGCAGTATGTAAATCCAAATCCGTGTTCATCTCTGCCACAAGCTAACCTTAAGGTGCCATATAACCAAACACTGCCTTGTTTATGAAATTCAAATTTTTTCCCTGTTTTAACTTCGAGACGCATAAAACAAAGCTAATTCTATGAAACTTTACTTTGATTCATTTCAAGAGTGTTTTAGGTTCGGATCAACGGCAATGTTGCAAATTTTGCAGTTTGCATATTTATGCAGACGAATTCACCCAAAATTATTGCCAAAGATGTAATGTTCACGAATTTATTTTGTTGCTGTCTGTACGCGCAAGTGAAAAATGAATGAAAAAGTAAACACCAATTAGCTAGCAATAAAAAAAGGTAATTCACCATTACAACCAATTTAATGATGTCTATTCTTTCAACTCAGTGTGGGCGTATATGTTACTTCAGAGCAGAGGTGACGAACATGCGGCCCGCAAAAAAATTTCGTGCGGCCCGGGAAGCATTCATGCGAGACCAGCAGTCTTGTTGTTTGTTTCTGTTGATGAACTTTGTTTTTCGTTTTTAACAAGTTTTATAGTATGACTAAAAAGTTGTGCGGCCTGATTACTCAGCGGTATCTGACAAAGTGGCCCGCGATAGCAAATAGGTTCGTCACCCCTGGTTTAGAGTGAAATGCATCACAGCTAAAGCTTTTTCCAAGGATTTCAATATTTCAGAAATAGAAGCAAACGTTCAACTCACGTTCGACTCCGTGGCAATAATAGGAGCGTCTTTGTCCTTTTCGCTAAGACTATCCCCGTATGCATTTGTCATCCCATCTTGGACTGCTTGATCGACCTAACCATGTTTTGAAGATTTTCAGGCAATGTCTTTTACCAATCATACCGTATTCAGCAAAAGTAACGTGATTTGAAATTATTGTTACCTTTCAGTAATAAAAAGTACCAGAAAAAACGTTTTGAATTAAATTTTACGTTAAAAGGACAAGACGGATCAAACAGATTTCTAAAAACAAAATACAGCTTGCTTTGCAAAAAGGAAAAATTATTTCCACAGAACGTACTACAGGGAGCACAGGCTGTATCATCGCAAATAAACAACAGCAGAAACGGTCTAATATTGATGCTCATATATTTGAAGAAGGTATTTGCCTGATAAACGTAGATCGTCAATGAAAATTCTGGTTCTACAGTTAAACATACGTGAAAATCCAGCATGTTTGATGGGAATCATTTCTGTTGATCATGAGATTTTCAATACTGAGTAAGATCAATTTTAATACTTGCCGCACTAACTCATCTCAAAATAACAATTCTTGCGTGAAATTTTTTGAAAAGAATGTTATTATGTGGAAAACGCGGCAACAATACTAACAGGCTACAATACCACAACATCAAAACTTGTGCAAAATCTGTGCAATGCGCCATAAAGATGTTTTGATTTTCAGCGTTTCTTGAAGATCTTATTTTTGTTCTGAAATAAATATTTTTGAAAAAAAGATTGCAGAACTTATTTTTACAGTGCTTTAAATGTAGTCTGCAGAAATTTTTTGCAAAATATACGGTAATCTCCTAAAGCAATATTATGCGTGATGTTGTGAAAATCATTAAATATTTGTCCGAACTTTTATTCGAGCAAGAATTCTTAAACAACTTACAGAATCGTATTCCACCAGCGCCCATATCCCGATCCCTAACTCAACTCCAAACACAATGAACAGAAGTATTGAATACTGCAAGAAACAGCACAGTTATGCAATTAACGAAAAGTATTACAGTAGATTTTAGGTTGTAGAAGGAACTGTAACGACACATCAGGCCCGTAACCAGCTTGGGACACCAGGGAGGCGAAGAGTTTTTCTGAGACGCCCCTGGAAATGCAATAGTTTTAAACAACGTCTAACACATTTTTCCAGGGGGGAGAAAATTTTCAAGGGGGATTTTTCCCCCCTTAGTTGCGGGCCTGCGACAAAGTCAAGGATTTCAATGACATTCGAATAATTGATTGTTATGTTATCGTTTTTCATACGTCTTTGAAATAGTTTCATGTTTTACTCTGTTCCAACATTTGCAAATCAATATAACAATCTTAAAGATTACAGCTGCAGATTGGGTTTGAAACTATATCAAGATTTCCTCATCTTCGTTGAAAACTTATCAATTTTTTTCATGTTGGCCTACGATTGACCTCTTGGTCATATTTCAATGAAAAAACAGCTTGGGGAATATTGCCTGACATGTTCAATCTCAAGAACAGTGTCTTACCGTTATGAGCATACAAACATTTTCTTTAATCGCTCCACAGCAGCCAAAGAATCCAAAAACAATCATTATACATCCGCAGACGATGAAGACAATCGGACCTAGAAACACATATTGCAGTTCACGACATAGTTAAGAAAACTTGTCAATTAAATTGGCAACATACTGTTTTCTTTCAATCACACGCCCGATGCAGTGCCGTTGCATGCATCAGGTACTGAACTATTAATACCTGCTATGTAAAAATCTACTCCAACTGATTGCAATGTATTCGCGTAGTGAGGATCAACGTCCATCCATATTCCAACTCCAAGAGTTGCCAAACCTGCCAGCTGCAAAAAAATATTTCATTCACAGATTAAAAACTGTCACGAGCTTCATAATAGGTAAAACCCATATTTACGCAAACTCTACTGACAAAAGTAAGCATTTGTACCAATAATTTAACACCACACATAAGCATTTAGTTGAAAAGAGTGCCATACACTTCATCGCATTTGTTGAGGATTTATTCACACAGAAACATTAGCCCTTCGTTGAAAGGGTGGTCCGGATTGGAATATGGAAACAAGGAAGTAACAATGCCTGAAGCTTAAACATTTTCAAGCATTCAAGCAATAGAACTCGATATTTGATTGTTTTCACGCCATGGGAACGTTTCACAGGATTCATATTTTTCATTTCAATTGCCTTATTTCGTACCGAAGCTTCGTACAGTTCACGCTTAACCAGCGCCAAGCAAAGTTATGCCGTAGGCTATTTATTCGATTGTTAGTCGCCCTTAACTGTAAGCCGCTCTTGATTGTAAGCCGAATTTGAACATATGTTACCTAAGCCTCTTAGATAGTTTACGAACTAGCATGTTTCGCATTTAATTTCAATCCTGGTGGTGATGCTTACACCACTACAGCTGCCTTCTATTCATCATAATACCTCCTGTGGCGGAGTGTGTACGTGATGCTGAAGAGACCAGAATACGTAAAGAGAGATTGGTCGAGAAAACGTATATAAGAAAAGACTGAGTGTCATCTTCTAGAACTTTCAGTAAGGTAAAGAAAAATGCAAGGTGCCCTTGATTGTAAGCCGCACGCAATAATGAAAAAAATTATAAGCCGCGGTTTACAATCGAACAAATACAGTAAGTGGTTAGTTTGAAAATTGTTTATAGTAAAAATAAATTTAATTAATAGCGGTACAGCATATCTACAAATTCTTCAGTCGTTATCTTTAATTTAATAAAACAATTTTATTAAAAAACAATAATTTTTTCTCAGTTGACTGAACTCGGAATTGTCAACAAAATGGCCAAAATGTTGCCAGGTTTTCTTGAATCACAACCTTTACCTCTGGTTCAATTAAAGTAATACGAAAATTTAGCTGATAAAGCCTAACACCAACATCAATATCTTACCCAAATAAACAAATTGAAAACAAAAAGTAGGTACTTCGCAATGGAAAAGCACATGTTCACTGTAAACAACTTGAAAACAAAACCTGAAATTCAGTAATCTGTAAAACAAGAAACAATTGAGATATTTTGAAATGCTCTTTCTCAAAACCATCGCAGTTCCACAACTTTGTGAAGGACTTCGAAAAACGTCGTGGAAAACAAAGTTAATAATACTTCTGTGCTTAATACACATTGATCTTCGAATTTTTAATTTTGCTTCACATACTTATTGTAAGAAGTACAATCTGTTTAATCCAAGTCATCGCAAAGAAAATTTAATGAAACATTTTCATTTCTTTTTCCAGGAATTAATTATTTGAATTATTTGAATAGTGAATAACATCAAGGTTCTTCCCACAAAATCAACGCGTATTACATTTTAACTGGACAAATAAAAATTGTTTCATGTGAGTAAAAATATATCACTGTTGAGCCGTGACGATCCGTCAATGTAAGGTCCGTTTTGATTGAAAAAAGCTGAGAGCTGCTGAGGAAATCACTGAATAGACTTTGACATTTCGCAGTTTTTTGAGTAAAGTTTGATGAGAACTTATAAACGTTTGAATAGGTTCTACTTTTGAAACCTACAATGACATCAGAAATGTGTCATATACGTTTTGCAGCAACTTCTATAAAAATATTGTCACTGCTTTCAGACAAAATCATGAAGATCCCACAGCAACTTCAAAATTTGACTTCATCATTCATTCAGTCTAAAAACAATTCGATAAATAGGGCACTCTGCTACTTTTTACTTGACCTGCCATTATATGTCACAGATAATTATTGGTATAAACAAACAATTCCTTCCCCATATCTGTAGTGGTTGAAAAACTTGACACTGACATACAGATGCTCTCAGTAATTGTTTGATTGCAAACAACAGTACGATTTCGCGTGCAACTGTCAAAAATGAATGTTCCATTCATTTTAATAGTTTTGTATCGTTCATTTTAGTGTTGAACAAGTCAAAATATACTTTTTCTGCGCGTGAAGTTCTTATTACATCTTATGACATAATGAAAAACATTTTTATACTTTTGCTAAAAGCATATTTGATGCCAGACTTTTGCTAAACACATATTTGATGCCAGAACTTGAAGGTTTTTGTGTAAAGCAACTTGGATTAACAGCAAAATAAAATCCTACATAATGACACGATTTGACAAACACAACCTGATTAAAACTTTCAAACGCAGTCTCACCAACCGTCCGTGGCACGAGCTCTGGTCCTTTCAGACAACTGCAATTCCTTCTTGTTGTCCGGATACTGACGAACCTTTGTCTGTTTGGTGAACGAGGCGGTCGCTATTTGCGTTTATACCGTGTCTCATGACTTAAAAGCAGAAAGATGCCGAAAAAAAATATGGACAAACAAACAGTCGGGACATCATCACATGAGGCTTATGTGTCTCAAGATGACTGTAAATTTTCAGTACAGCAAATAGTACGTGCACACTTACAAAATTCTAACTGACAAAAGTAAAATATTTATACCGTACGTTTGATATGATCACATGAAGCATAAAGCTAGAAACGCAAATTTTGAAATAGCACTGATATTTTTAAATGTCTTTATATTCATTAAACCTTGGTAGTGGCAATCACATGTTGTTTCCAGATATTCACAAAATCAGAAATAATCTCTTCAAGAGACTGAAACTCGGCAACACACTGAAAAATTGAGGTATCACAAATATGTTAGAACCGTAAATATCTTGTTGTGATAACCGTAAATATCCGATTCTTGTTTAAATAATTTTCGTCATGTATGAACGTTTCATGAAAAATCAGTTCTTAGAGTTAGAATGTCGCATTACGCAAGTTTAGCTTCGACTTTGTGGCGTAAAACGTTTGCATCAAGACGAAAATTAACAAAAAGTGCATTTTTCGATCGTTGCTCACTGTTTTAAGGGTTAAGGTGAGTTATCGTTCTTTCTGTTCTTCGCCTCCTGTTCTTGCGTTGGATGTGAGCTTTGTTGATTTAAGATGGTTTTCTCAGGACTTCGTTTCCAGTGAAACAGAAGAAAAGCACTACTGGTTGCTGGGAAACCAGACGAACTGAGCATTGGTAGATTGAACAGAAGTTATTGATACTTGACGTCTAACGCAATACTGTTGCGACGTTTTTGGAGCCGCGTTGCGTCACAATGCTCACGTTAACGTGGCTACGCAATCTCGCAATGTTTATTCGGTTATTTCGGTCAAATATATAAGAATATCGCCTGAAAATGATGAACGAAGTTCTCAATGTTCCCTGATCCAGTTACAGTGTCTGATGGAGATGAATGCTATGGCATGAAATTGTATTGTTTAGCACTTTCTTGTCATTGTATTCTACATTTTAACAACGTACATGAAACGAATACAGTTTTAGTGCCATGCGTGCCTTGACACCAGACATTGCAATGGTTATATTTTAGCTCGAAATTGAAGTTGACCTGACATTGCTGCAGTGGCGATAAGTAATTTCATGTAACTTGCCATTGTGACACCGCGTCACCCACCGCGACGAGGAAGTCATTTTGTTATAGAAGGCGCAATGCAGCACAAGCATTAAAGTGTGAACCTGGTAAAGCGGGGTAATCTCCGCTGAAAAGATCCGGAAACCTGCATTCTGAGTTCCGGTCTTCAAAAGAGACCTTGACACCATTGACAAACCAGCAGATAGAGACCACTGTCTCTACGCTTATGGAGAACTGATGCTATGCAAATCTATCTAGTATATTGCCGCAACGTGTTTAGTTTAGGCAATGTGTGAGCATATTGATCGTATAGTTCAGAGGTGACCAAACCGCGTCCCGCGAGTCGTATGCAGCTCTTTGCCCGGTTTCATGTGGCTCTACGAATTATCAGATGTCCCGCTAATAATATGCATAACAATAAATGACTTGTAAAGCTCTGTCATTGTCATGTTTGTGTGCGATGTTTGTAAGAAATTTAGCAGAGCAAAGGTATGTGGGTGAGTGAGGAAGAGATGGGGGATGTTAATGTATGCCCATGTGTGCGATGTGGCTCTTTGCGGTAATACAATAAAGAAATGTGGTTCTTGGTCTCTGACTGGTTGGCCACCACTGGTTTATTTGGTGCACTTGCTCATAATATTCGAAAAGCTTTTGATGATGTGATACGTTGACAATCGTAAACTAACAGCATTTCACTTAAATTTCCGTATTATACTGCGTCCGAATGTTTATCTTGTTGTCTTTTCGGAGTCTTTCCGATTTGACCGAAAGACACATGGTGGTGGCGTAACAACGTAAGGTGAAAAGTGATTTGTTTCGCACTGGCAGGTTTGAACCAGAACAACCTAGTGTTGAAATGATGTAGCTTGATCTTGAATTCAATCAAAGGAATAACTTGCCGCTTGCAAGGTGTTATCCAACACCAGTCACTGGAGGCAACTGCAGTATATCGGTCTTTAGCCAGCCATTATACCGGACAAAATGCGGGAATTTTGGCTAAGAATGAAACAGGTACTCTTCGACAGAAAGGTTCAATGCTTTGCTAGAGTTTTTAGGCCAGCATGACCCCGACTTAAGGAATTGCAGAGAACAGAGTTATGACAATGCATCTGCAATGAGTGGCATCGTCAATGGACTTCAATCCAGGGCATTTCATGGCCTGTAAACGTTGTGGTTGAACTCAATGTTGCGAAATGATTTACACTGATGATTACGTTTTGTAATGGTGGTCCTCTATCTCCTCAATTCCTCTGTCACTTACTTTGAGAAGTAAGTTACTTGTTTAAATTGTCGTGACACAAACGTGAAAGCAATCATTTGGCACGAGCTGTCACCAGAAAACCTGTGCTTTTTTTAGTTGTATTCCATTTTTACATTCTCAACTCATCGGCATCAAATTTTGAATGAAATCTTGAAAGATGCTGTCGTGTCTGTCAAACGGGTGACGACTCATCGCTGGCCTTACAGAGCTCAAGTGACAAGAGCACTTCATTGCGGATACTTCATTGTTTATGACTAAACGATTTGAAGATGTTTTTCTTTCAGGCAGTTACTTGACTGTAATTAGATCACGGTTCCCGGCCAGGCACACATGTACGTCGAAGCACCTCGGGTGTCTCCCGCGTTTTTGGAAGGAAAATACAGTATGTTTGTTTTCGAAAGAAAAGATATTTCGAAATACAACAAGTTTGCTTTTTCGGGTCAGATGAGCTTGAGAGGAATTGCTGAGTCGTTGAAAATTGCGCCTGTGTTTCTTAATCGTTGTGAATCATTTTGGCAATTAGCACTTATATAATCAGGTTTTTAAGGTTACCTTAACCGGGTTTGAAGCAATTTAAGATTGGTTCGGCTTGCCCTACCTGCGCACACTGTCATATGTAAAAACAGGCCAGTAACTTTTGGGGGAGCATTTGGGAGTGAGGCCACCCTGTGAAAAGTTTACAGCCCTGCTTGTGACAACAATTGGCAACCTTTTTTTCGCCATCCACTAATAATTTTGGAACTTCACAGATCTTGGACTCCTCTATCAAAAGATACCTTTTCTGTTGCGCAATCCTGGTTTCGGATCAGTGCATAAAAACTAGCATAATGCTGTCTGAGATTTCAGTTTTTGTTTAACGTTTCATCCACCACCAAAGTGTTTAACACGTTTGCATCAGCAAACCTGAAAACGCATGTTTAATAACGCAAAATATGTAGTTGATAGATTGGCCTACGAAAGCTCTGTGCCTTCATGCAGTGGCGTGGCTAGCCCAAAAATGTGGGCGTGGGGCAAAAAGTTTGGGGACCAAAATGTTTGATTTTAGGCGAATAACACTATTTTGTTTGGAAAAACGGCTCTGAAAGCACAAAATGACTATATTTTCTAAAAATTTGGGAGGGGCCATGACCCCTTTGCCCCCCCCCTGGCTACGCCTATTCCTTCATGGTAGTGTTTGGAAAATTTTGCTACTCGAATTGATGTAGGCCTACATGATATTGATGCAGGTAATCAAGACACTGACTGTGACTTTTAAGTTCAATCTGTGCAAAGCAAATTTTCGAAAAGGAAAAGGTGCGATGATTCTGTTGACCGGTTTGGCAACGTTTTCACAAATAATTAATCACTGTCAAATATCTTGTTGTTTTAGAAAGTATTGCTACAGTTAATTTAACAAACGTGACGTCATAACCTTACGTCATAAAGATTTGAATGGTCCGTGGAAATATTAATGACTTCGTTGATCATCCCTTACCTACGGATTCTGTTTCCTCCACCATCTAAACCCGGCGATGAAGAATTGAACAGTTTTCATTCAAACGTCAACATCTAGTGTTTCATCGTGCGTTATAGAAAGCATTCAAGCTGCTGCCGCAAAACTTATTCTTGTTTGCCCTCAGGTCCGCATCGGATGAAGATATGTTGAACGACTTAGCTCTCACACTATTTACGTCTATTGCCGGTTTCAAATTCTTGTCGTATTTCGCAGCACTCTTTTCGGACCATGCCCTTCTTAACTCTCTGCCCTTGATCCCATACTTTCCAAAATCTTTCCAAATATTCAATGGAAATTTTATGTCAAGGTACAGCCACCCATATGTAAAACCCAGTTTCTGCATCAGTCATTTTGTCACAAAGGCCAAAAAATTTGGAATTCACTGCCCACTGCGTTTTGCTTCTCACCAGTTCCGCTCCAAATTTTCTACCCTGTCCGCGACATGTGAGGTCACGACCTTACTCGCGCCCACTACATACGCACATGGGTGGCGGAACCTTTTTCAAAGTGGGTGGGAACAAGATGACGTCAAGACTATAGAAAATTTTTACGGTTTGAATTGGCAATTGTGACGTCACGAGCATTGAAATATGACGTTATTACTTATACGCCATATGAACGTCCAAATTATACTATTTTTGACAAAATTACACCACTACGAAAACGTGTCGGTAAACCACTTGAAATTCAAACTTTCAAAAGTGTGGGGCCAGGCCCCCCCAGAAAAGAAAGTTGGGGGTGCTAGGCCCACGCGTCCCAGCGTTCCACCACCTATGCATACGCACCGCGACGGGCATTCTCTCCCATCAGCGCGCAAAATGTTAACAAGATAAGAAACGTTTGGCATTTACACTTTTGTGACACTTATGCAACTGCAGTCAGGCGTGGGTTTCCCATGTAGGCTTTCGAGGCTATGGACTAGGGCGGCATAAGTTTTTCGAACGCTTAAATTCTTTCGCGAAGGAATTTTGCAGCATCTATTCTAGAGTTGCCTGATTGTCTGTGTTTCCGGTTTCGGTGCATTCTGGTGACTGGGGGGTGAGGAAGCTGAAAAGTGAATTAGGCTGTCCTCCAATCTGCTTGATAAAAATGTTTCTATAGCCTATGGGCATTACAAATCCAGCCCTGACTGCAATCATGTACAAGCTTCGCTTGGGCCAGAGTGAATTGAATATCGAAGGGTACTGTAATCGAGATTGCCAGTGTGGCTCTGTGACCGAGCACCACATATTCTTTGAAAGCCCTTCTAGCTTCAATTCGGAGCAGCTCTTACTGGCGAGGATTCAAATGATTATTGAAGACAAAGGTGTCATTTCGTGTGGCATCAATTGCCAACAAGTTGCAAATACTACAAATACCCCCACAATTGTGTTCTTGCTTCAGCACTGAGCTCTATTGTACAATACAGTCGCTCTATGACAGTGGTTTCTAACCTTTTTTCTAACACGCCTCCTTTAAGTAGTCGTCCTTTTTTTCAAGCCTCCCTGAATTTACATTAGTAAATTAGCCGGAACAATTTACTGTTCAAAAACTTTCCAATGTTGCAGAGCGCGCAAGGGCTTGCGTAACATCACTTCACGGGACTGGAGAAAAAGCTTTGTTACAAACGAACTGTCATGTAGCGAAACCAAACTACAATAAATCGTTCCTAAAGTGGCGTTTTAGTTCATTGCCAAAGACTGGCAAGAGTCTAAAGTGCTCGTTGATTAAGATTGCCGCATACTGTATTGTGTCTTTGCTTATACTCTGATAAGATAAAATGATATATTATTTTGTCTTTATTTTCCAAAGTTCTAGTCAATTTCATTTTTGGGACATCAAAACCTCTTGCAAGTTTTGTCACTTTTGTATAACTTTAGGTATTGAGCGAAACAAAGATATCGTATATTTTCCATAATAAGATGTGCTGTTTTTGGTCAACAATTTGCGCACTGCTCCACATGGAATATCGATCAAACTTACTACAAACACAACAATTCCCACTGCTCTACTGGCAAGTAATTTGGTTCGGGGAACCCTTTGCGAAGGTCGTGTGCAGCGGAGGACCGTACCTTTCAATGGAAATAGAAGCAAGTCCATGGAAATAAAAGAAAGTATAGGTTCAAATAAGCCTCAGCACTAACGTTTACTGTGGTAAGTTCCAGGGAATCTCAAAGTTGACGATTTCTGAGTGCTTTTGTGGGCCACTGAACAATCTGTGGCGGGTCAAATGTGGCCTGTTGACCGCCATTTGCCTATCCTTGCTGTTCACTAAAACCCATATAGCGATTTGCCTCCATATACTGCTGATGGCGCAATCCTTGATGCTGTTCGCACGTCAAACCTGTCACAGCTCAACGATTGGCCGCTTAAATTAAACTGCGTTCCTATTCGGTCTTAGGATTTGTGTGGTGGCATCACATAGCCGAGCTTACACTTCAAGCTGTAAAAAAAACTTGCAACTGTTTGTTACAAGGGAACAAAATATCTGCGAGACGGACAGAAAGCATCACTATAGGCGAATTGTCGTTGCAACCGAAGTCGTTGTAAGCGAGTTCTGTTGTAGGTGGTTTACATGGATCATTTCAGAGATTGACTAAAAGCCTGCGTAACAGAATATGAAATGTACGCAGTCTTCACAAAGGCGACAAAGTCGAATAAATCAGCAAATATAGGAAATCGATTTCGCGCCAGGAAAATCGACGTAGCCAAGATGCGCTTTGTGAGTCAACGACAATTATAAGTTCTAGGTTTGCTGCAAGCTTTCGAGAAGTTTACCGACAGGACACTGTTTTGATTAGTTTGTGATGATTTGGATTTTACCATATCTGTAGTGAAGTAATCAGGCTACACAATGGTGACAGTTGAATATATTAGTAGATTAGTGGCAAAAGCAAAAAAAACACTTTGCATCGATGTTCTTCCTACACTTTATCCAAAGGTGTTAAACATGCGGTGCGCGGGCCACATCTGGCCACATCTGGCCCGCCGAGTCCTTCCCAATCGCACATGAAATCATTTTCTCCAAGAGAAAAATCAGTCCATCCGATATTAAAATTCGATACAAGCGACATTTTTCATGAAAATATCTTTATCCGTCGTTACATGCGAATGATCGCTTATGTGCTTTTTTCCCGTCAAAAATCATCACAGTAGATCAGACACTGATTGAGAGAACAGCGTGAGTCCGCCTCCGCACCGGCGTAGGCTTTTCTGCTCCTGCTTACACAATTGGGGTAAAGTCGCCTCTGGGGCTTAATGTGAGTATGGCGCAGAGGAGCAGACTGGTGACCATGCTGTCCTTCAATGTCCACTCCACCGACCTCACGGCCTGACGGTTCTGGATGACGAGACAATCAAATGGCTGCTCAACACCTGCCTCGAAATCTAGCGCGGCCAAGCAGTGGATATAAACAACTCGCTCAAGCGATCAAGAAGCCATTGATAGAAAATCAACCATGTGGCCAGCGAAACAACCTGTTAAACAATTATGGTCCACTGGCCCTTCATAGTGAAAGGGTGGATATCCCTCCTTTACAAGATCTTGCATTAGTTCTCTATATGTTTCCAAACGGTAGTTAAACACTTTCAAAATAACAGATAAGGATTTGAAGTTTATTAGGTCATGTTTTGACGGCCTACATTGCAGTACAAAAAATTCCTTCACTTTAGAAAATTTCAATCAGTTCATTCTCTGGCAGAGAACGTTGATCGAACGTTTGGTAAAACGTACAATTCGATCTTTCATGACAATTTTCCATTGCGTTGAAAAATTTCCAAACTTGAATGAATGTGAATCTAGATTTTTGTACAAAAAAATGTGAATCTAGATTTTTGTAAAACAACATATGTCTTCTGATTGTGGAGCACTTTAACCCAAGAGTTGTTTTTGGAGCAAGAGTAAAAGCAATTTGCCTGATTCATGACTTTCAATCGTTAGTTGCCAGGCTGTTGTGTTGATTCATTACTATAAATAGTAGCGCTATATATACCTGCGTACGAACAATATTCTGCTCCTTCACATCACAAGGAGAAAAACAATTTCATCAACTATTTGCAAACCCAACATGTTTTGTTGCACAGTTTTGGATCCAAGCCAGTTTAAACCAAACCAACATGTCAGGTTAATCTCCTCTCAGAAAGTTTAGAGTAGGTTTGATAGATGGCTTGTCACTGTCGAACACCTGATGCACGACGGTGCTTTTATGTTTTCCAGCCTTGTGTTCAGCACCAGTAGATTGACAAAAGAAATAAAATCACACGCGCCGCTATCATTGACTTTCAATTTGTTACTAATGCAGCGGCGTAATTCATACTGGAACCATGTGGAACACAAAAGGCACGACAAGAATATTACGAAGCATGTGTTCATTTAACGCAAACCACCACAAATCAACGCATGTTTACAAATTAAAAATATACTTATAGCAGAGCTGCTTATTTCAAACGAAAACTAACAAGCTTCTTATCATTCTTTCCACTTCAGTTGAGAGAACGGAAACTAGACAACTATATAATTTGAATTGACTTTCGTTTAACCGTGAGCACAACTAAATTTCGACTTGTTTTTCAAATAATTTATTTCTTTGCGAAAAATACAATTAGAATGGTCTGTTCGTAAAGCAACTCTTTTGTATTATATTTTGCTCATTATTTCAACAGTGTACAACTTCAATCAAAGTTTGATATGCTTATTGATCTTCTAACAGTAGTTCGCAAGTACACAAGATGTATATACAGTAATATCTGGATCACAGAAAGCTGGCAGTTTTATCAAAAAATCTGCTATATATCGTTCGTAAGACAGTAAACCAGTCAATCTCCTGCACTCAGCAGCAGCAAATGATTATATAACATGTCCTTTGGTTTATTTGCCTGATCCCAAAGCATTGAAACAGCCCAACAGACACATATGTACAACAATCAACATTTATAAACGCGAATACCTGTTTTTCAAAACAATCGTGAAACCGGCAAATGCAGGTGCAAATTTATTTTTGTGATTATTGTTTACGCGTTTTGGGAGATGGCAAGAAAAGCATTTTCTTACCTTAAAAAGATTTTTAACGCAGTTCCAAAAATTTCCGATTTTTTTCTATCAAGCACCATTAGTTGATTTGAATACATCAAATGAAAACAGATTCACAAACGCAGGCATTTTCAAAGCAAACTAAAAAGAAAATGTCAAAAGACAGGAAAGCTTTGGTATTTTTTTAGGTTTTAGACAAATCCATACATATTTAGTTTCTTTTTTAGGCAAAGATCATACGCTTTGTCTCTTTTTGTCATCTTTTATTTTCTTCGTCAAGCAGCAGGAAAATATGATTCCAAATACCTGTGGATAAAAGGAACGATACTTTCTTTTTGTTAAAACGCAATTAAACTTGTTAGCAACACTCACTTCGATCACTCCTATTGCTATACCGATTGCTCCAATGATGACCATGTTATTCTCCACAAACGCTGTTACAGCAAGTGTGCAAGGCTGTAAGCAAAAATGAAGTGATTGAAATTATCTCGCGTTTAGTGAAGAAAAACAGTTGTATCTTATTCGTATGCCTTCTTTTTTCTGTAACATAGAACTGAAAATTACATTAAAACTCTTTTCAAACTTCATATGCGCAATAGTTTGTACATTTATCACTGCACGTTTGTTGATCTTTTCCATGCATTAACAACACTCAAAAACAAAATGTAACTACTTCAAGTTTTGCTCCTTGTTCAAAATTGTTCAGAACGTGTTTCAAAAACTATATTTTATCCAAAAAACGGATTTTTATGATGATGTTGCTGCAAATGTTTTACATTCTTCTTGCTTTAATACAATATGTAGGATAGAAATTAACCTGAATTATGAAAAATTTTTACCTCGCCTATTGGGTGTGGAAAAATAAAAAATTCGGGATTTGTTTTTGTTTAAGCGTTGAACAACTAATTTCTTGTCACTGGATAAAGTATTATTGACCAAGTGGACATCTCTTACTTTATGAAACCAACTGCTTTTTATTTTTTACGCTCGTGCAAACCAATCTGCATTCATTTGTTTTGAACAACTTTTCAAGAGATGAGTCAAAAGTTTAGACCAAATGTGTGTAAAGATTTGAACTTTTGCAGTGCTTGCGTTTTTCATATTTCCAAACAGTTTTTGGCTCAAAAAATACTTCCCATTTCTTTTTGCAAAAAATTGTTTTTCAGCATGCCTTACTTAGATTGATAATCCTAGATAACACGTCTCAGTTTGCTAAAAATCGGATTTCATATATTTCATAAATGACATGGCTCAATTTGCCATAGGAAAGACGCCCTATGGGCAAGCCTGGACATTATTTACAATATCTAACCGTAAAATTTCAATAACACAGAACATTAAGATGAGTTTTAGAACTCAGAACTTGTTACAAATCTGCAAAAATCCTATCAAAAGCAGTTAAACAAAGTTGCAGCCTTTACCAACAAAAACTCAAAAGTAGAAAAATTTGCATGTCCGCGTAGATACTTGTAGAAACAGTGTTTATGACGATAATTTTCGTTTGTTATCGTCTCTATAAAACAATCTTTCAATGTATGCTTTGTTCACAAAGATTTATCGACAACGGAAACTCTTTTTTCAAAACCGTTTAAGCATAGAAAACAAAACACAACGTACCAGCGAGTTGACAATCATTGCCATGAACGGCATGCGTTAGCATTGTGCTTTTGTGGTACCTTACTAGTAATAAACTACCAAAATATTTTAATTAGAAAAACTGCTAAAAATGCTCAGGTCAGTTTCTTTAATTGTGAATTTTCACAAAGTGCGCGACCGGTGTTTGTGTCACACAAGGTAGTGTTTGTGTCACACAAGGTAGTGTTCAAAGAATACAAGAAAAATAAATATTTTTTCTCAACACTGGTCGTGACGTCAAATACGGTCGTAACTTCAAATCTCTGCTGAAGTAGGTAGGAGTTAAAGGATTGTATATGATCATACTTTGGTATAAATTCCGGTAGAGCTGCTATCTGGGTCTGTACATCCGGTAGAAATAGAGCAACCAGGATTAAAAGAAGGGTCACAGCCACATCCAAAAGCCTCGTTACTTTCCCAGTCAGTGCAACCGCCAGTAAGTCCACAACATTGAAGCTGCAGCAAAACAAAAAACTCTATAAAACGACTAGGAGCCACAAACAACAGCGTAACACACGCAAAGCTGCCCAGTTGCTCATCACAGGTTCAGTGTATAGTCTTTAACGGTTCTAACTGAAATTTTCATAAAGACGTGCAAGGGCTGCTGCTCATCATGTATGTTTTGAAATTCAAAACGAGAAGGTTCGAAATCACAACTAGTTGAAAACAGGAGACACTCACATTGTGTTGAGTGGCGTAGATAGGCTTGTCTTTGTCATTCTGGTTGAGAGCGGTTCCGTAAATGTTCTTCATTCCTTGAAGTACAGCTTGGCCAACCTTCAACAAAAAACAGTCTAAAAATTCTGCAGTTTTGTATTAACTACCAGCTAGTAACTCAGCTCTAATATGCAAGGTATGTTGTGTGCATCTCCGTCTTCAACAATGCTAATGTTAATCGTTAAAAGCACCAATTTCGCTGCAAGCTTTACAGAAATCGGCCGAATGAGCTCTGCTTTCGTCTTCTTACGATGATTCAAAATTGCACGGAACCGTATTCAAGTAAATAGTTTCCACACAGGTGAAGAGTTTGAATCCATCAGAAAAATTTTGAAAGGAAATCCATTGTACATAACACTGTGCATCGTATGTCCTACAACCAGAGAAATTTGTGCACTGTGAAAATCAATGGCATGTCATGCAATCAAGTGCGAAATTTAACAGAGCGTAACGTTCTCAACACCGGCATTATCTCTGAATGTTTTGGAACAGGATCCGAATCACACCTTTTCAGCGGTCAACAACTCACCGAGTCGTAGGTGACAAAGGCCCAAATGCCAATTCCTACTTCAAGGCAAAGGACGATGAACAGTAGAACCCCATACTGCAAAGATAAATAAATTAACTTCAAAACATAAATTGCATATTTTAGCACATTATACAAAAATCATGTGCTATTCAATTTATTTACAGTAATTATGACCTATAGAAATTTTATTTGCCCTATACCATTCTGTTCAGTCAAGATGCGATAAATTCACTACACCATGTTCTGTGTTTGTTTGTTTTGCCAACTGTGCTTATTTATTTGATCCCAACTGTTTTTTTCAACACTTTTCAAAAAGTGGTAACTGGTTTGGTTGACTAAATGCCCGCCATGATCTTCACCAATCCCGCACATGACATAGCGCCACTCTTTGTTTACATTGATCAGCTATTATGCCATTGCATTTTCATTTGATCTAATGTTCGCTAACACTGACAGTTGGTTTGCGCATTGCGCGATGGCTTTTTGTATTGCTTTTATTTATTAGCTGAGTCATATGAAACAATCAACCAATCAATCAATTAAGGTTCAGAAAATGTCTGAGCAATGTTCTTTTGAATCTTAGAATCAAAGCTAACAAACGTATAATCACAAGGTAATATCACAAGCAATTTAGTAAAAGATTTGTTGCACTATTTTTATTCGTCAGCAAAGCATGCCATTATGTGATATTTAATGTCAGATGAAAATCAACCTCAGTGGAACAATTTTTATTACATAATTAAATCTCCGAATGTAATTCAAAATTGCATTTTTGCACAACGTTTATTCTAAAGATCAAATTTTTAAAAGTTGTTATTCAAACAGCGTTTGCATTTTTATGTAAGATTGACAAAACTCATGTCAGCTGCAGAAAGCTTCCTCACTATAAAAATGTTCGAATTTTTATCTTCAACAATGAAACTATAGAAACTATTTTCAAAACTACAGTATTTCAAAGTGACGTATAAAACTCCAAAGGTCAGCCCCAGCGTCGGATTTAGATGGTGGGACCTGGGGTCCACTCGGAGTGGGAGACCCCATGTGCGGGTAAAGAATCTTCAGGTAGGAGGTTATTGATGAAATCATTAGTGTTTTCACAGATCATAAATATTTATGACAAAATCCTGTGACGCCGCATATGTTATCTAATCTCTAACAAATTCTTTTAAGCAACTCAGCATTCGACAATGATTAGAGATTTGTGAAACCGTTACAAAACCGGTCACCAGAAACATTGCATCTTCTTTTCTTGGAAATGTGCTTGAAAAAGTTTTGAAAAAACTTTCTGGGCGATTCAAAATTTTCATCATCTCCTCTTGGCGCCAGTCCTCGCTTAGCAGCAAATTTTAAAACAGAAACGAAACGTTCCAGAAACGACTATTCGCAATGATTGGCCTGACTTGCTAGCTCCGTATCACTGACTAGCTCCGTATCAATGGCTAGCTCCGTATCAATGACTGGCTAGCTCCGTATCAACGTATCAAAATTCGACCAGCCCCAGCCAAATCAATATGACTGGCTTAAGGTTACAGCCCAGGAAAGAGAGGACTATTACCATGAAACCAAAAACCTACTTGATCAACTGCAATTGCCCACAGAGGTAGGCACTGTCAAAACTTTAATTGCACAGATGAGAAACATCTCTAAGAAATAGAAAACGTGAATGCATAGCTGACCAGTGCTCTGGTGGCTGCTGCATCCTCTGCAATTAAAACAACAGGTAAAAAGAATGAAGGTAAATTTACCATTCTTAGCTGGAACGCGGTGGTCAAATCAAAACACCAAATTGCAAAGGCAGCCTTCCGGCTGTGGGTAAACTGCAGTAGAACCAAGACTGGTGGCATATATAGGAACATGGCTGACACAAAAAAATATTTCAAATATTCATTGCGGCAATGCCGCAAAGATGTTGAAATACATAAGGCCAATGGTCTAGCAGCTGCACTACAGGCTGATAAAACCAAGAAGTCATTTTGGCAAAAGGTTAATAACAAAAACTAATCCCCATCACAACCAACATTGGCAGGAGAGGCAAATGGTCAGAATCTGTGGAAACACAGCGTAGACTGCAAGGAGAACTATCTGTGTCTTGAAATGGCCATGTGTTCTTTTGTCTCCTTGACATCACTTCTTCAAAAGCTGCCCTTAAACAAAGCTCCAGGGCCTGATTGTATTTCCGCAGAGCACCTGCTCTATGCAGATCAATCTCTGCGTTTTTTTCTCAGTGAACTGTTTAACATGTGTATTGTTCGCGGGTACATGCCCAATTCCTGTTTAAACACAACAATAGTTCCCATATGCAAAAACAAGAATGGGAATATGTCTGACACATCAAATTACAGACAAGTGGCAGTAGCCACAGTGGTGTCAAAGGTACGTGAGCACTTCATGTTATCTAGCATCTCTCCCTTCCTTGGTACCACAGGCAATCAGTTTGGTTTTAAGGCTGGTCATAGTACTGTTGCAACCTCTCCGGTGGTGTTGCGTTGATGTGTGATTCACCACGAACGGGATGTGCGTGAAGAACAACACCATACATATATGTGGCGCGAACAAGCAATAAAAGAGTGATCGTGGCGTGTAATCTCTGGTGATACTAACGATGTCAACGATTGAACGTAACAATAGCATGCGCGAAGAGTGATCCCGATGGAGTGATCTTGGTGAGTGACCTCTGATGATGCTTGTGAACCTGGTGAACAGTTGATTGTGCTTGCGAACGGTGACGACGAGAGTGATCTCGTCGGGTGATCTCTATTGTTGCTTGCTGCCACGGTGCGAAGGTCTGCGCACATGCCGCTCGGGATTTCCGATCGCAACAGTACTGATCAATGTACGTTTTTATTGAAGCAAACTGCTTCATACTTTGTAACCCAAGGGTAATCTCTGCATGCTGTGTTTTTAGATGCCTCGAAAGGATTCGATCGAGTACTACACATGAAATTATTTGAGAAACTAATTCAAAGAAAGGTGCCAATGTGTTTTGTGCGCCTACTGAAACATTGGTACAAGGAACAAACGATGCAAATAAAATGGGGCAAGCATTTTTCTGAACCGTTTCATGTGTCTAATTGGGTTAGATAAGGGGGAGTACTGAGCCCATACTTGTTTGCTGTTTATTTAGATGTCTTGTCCAATGAACTAAACAACATTGAAGCAGGGTGTTATATTGGTGAAGTCTTATTAAATCACTTGATTTTTTATGATGATATTTGTGTGTTTTGTCCAAGTGTACGTTGGTTGCAAAGAATACTAGATGTGTGCCAGGCGTATGCAGAATCGCATGGGATTATATTCAACTGCATCAAAACTGTTAGTATGACGTTTAAGACTAAGAGTGCGAAAAGCACTGCCACTCCATTATTGAAATTGGGTGGTCAATACGTAAAATCTGTTGACCAATACAAATATCTGGGGATTGTGTTGGATACTGAACTCTCAGATGACAAAGACATTCAGAGACAACTGCGATATCAATATTGTGCAGCAAACAAGCTGCGAGCTTCCTTTTCCCGATGTTCAAATGCAGTTAAAAAAGTACTTTTTCATTCCTTTTGTACGCCCATGTATGCATCACGATTATGGTGTAATTTCAGGAAGACATGCATGTAGAGATTGCGTGTGGCATATAATTTTGGATGCAGAGCACTGTACAACCTGCCCTAGAGAGCGAATGCTAGTTGCCACCAGGTTCAGTTTAACTTTCCTACCTTTGAGGCTCTGTTACGAAAATACAAGTACCTGTTTCTCGAAAGATGCAGAAAATCTAACAACATATAGTTACGTGCTTTGATGCAGTCAGATTGTTTGTATTCGTCCCTATTCTTTGAACACTATAATCGCATTTTACTCTGTGAATGAGTGATCGAACTTTGCTGTATCCGTTTGATCGATGGCGTGTCATGCCACAACGCTTTCGCATTTTACCTAGACTAGACCAAGTTAGGAATTAGCGCCCTACTCCGCAGTAGTGCTGTAACAAGTGTTACGTGTTAGCTAACTTTAGCGTTAAGAATGTGTCTGTAACCCTATGGTTCTGTCTTCAATGCAGTTGCAAAAAGTGTCTGTAACCCTGTGATTCCGCCGGCTTCAATGCCTTGTACTACGTGCTGTTTTGTCTGTTTTTATCGACATGCGTTCTGCAGAGTGTGTGTGTTCATACTATGGACTTCGTTTCTGCTCACAAACAAATAAATTAAATTAAATTCTTCCATGTGATTTACATCTGCCCAGAGTGGAGTAGCAAGTCAAAGTGCCGTCCGGGGCTGACCATAAATGAAGCCCTTTCCCACACTCTAAATCGCTTCCAAGAATTTGAAACGAACGAAGATCATATTTCGTGCTTATTAAAGCGTAAGGAATAATAAATCATCTTGAATGTCAGGATCAAACACTCACAAAGTGGAAGGGGTCTTGTTTTTCATTCTCGATTATCTATCTTGTTTTATCTACTTGTTCGCTACCTCTCTTATCTTTCCTATGATTACTCTTCCAATTTAACTGTCTTCACTACATATGCATCTATGAACTTTGCATATTTCTTTTTTACTCATTCCAGGGGATCAAATAAAAACCACAAAATGTTAGACGAAATGTTCCCCCCAAGAAAAGTTTACACTGAGCAAATGTTTGTTTCGTTGTAAGCGCATGCAATTGCGTAACATGCACACACGCAACCAGTGAAGCGTTCCTAGCGTTGAAAGGCCTATGCGATATATATGCATAGTATTACATTTTGAAAATTGCAAGTGCGCGAGAATAAGGCAGCACTGCGCAAATTGTGGTACTGCGCAGCTGCACAGTTGAGCATCTTAGAGGGAACACTGGTTAGACATGTTGGCGGAGATACCTACTCTACAGATGCAAACGTTTCTGTATGTTTACATTTTGTGTAGTATCTCCGTCTTATATAATCTAAGAGAAACAAATGACTACTGAAACGTGAAGTGAGCCATAAGACATACTTAACATAACTTAGATTATATTATTACATTTATTATTATAGTCCACTGTATTCAGTACTTGAAATAATTTTATGAGTTAAGGCTTGAAACGTCGCCATGGGCACGGGGCCGTCTAAAGGTGCGGGACTGATTTTGATAAAAGAGAAAAAAAAATTCAGTTTGAAAAGCGTTGGCTTGCAACCTCGATCGCCACATGCAAACTTGGACTAGCTGTTGGATTGGACTTCTTCCAAATACGAGTGCATAATGTTACTCCTTACCGTCGTTCGTTGGCCACAGATTTATATTTCTAAAACTGTGTTATCAAACCCTACCACGTTAGACATCCAGCTTTTTATTGCTCATCAGTGATTACAACGTATTAAAAGTTCATGTAATCGCACTGAACAACTTTGTTCAGTACAGTCATTGCTAAGTTGTGCACTTATTTCGGCTAACGTTCCTTTTTAATGAATGCCTTCCACCATAATCACAACTAAACATACCGTTTGCACTTGCGTTAGGCTTTCAGGCTAATGTTCATCGCCTCTAATCTATCAAAATGAGAGCAATACCTTACGTAAGCTTTTTTTGTTGAAATGACTTTTCTATGACTGCAAATTTTAGGTATACCGTTGAACAAAAGAGTCAAACCTTCTACGAAACCCACATTAACCACGCAAACACACCAACTGCACTATCTCTTTTCAAGAACGTTATTTTCAGATAGCATTACCTCATACAGGAAAACATCAGATGTATTGAAACTAAGCAACTTTACCTTTGCAGAGTTCTTCACTTGACAAGCCAATATAGCCCATCTAATGACTAGGCTACAGCTTGTGGCATTTGTTTATAATATCCTACTTAACATTAAACAATAGCATGAGACGTGCCAAGAAATGTTTGTCGCCAATGCCGATGCGCGTCTGATGATGTAATATGTTTTTGGGACTTTGCTAAGGATTAAATGATAATAAAAAAAGGACGAAGCTAACTTTTACGATTTTCCGTGGTTTCATTCAGGCCCATTCTTATCAGATTTTGAGGAGAAAAAAATTTAAACTGCCGCCCCGGTAATATTCCTAACCTGCGTTCGAAGGTCACCTATATCCTCTATTCCAAGGACTGCATTTCCTGCCAAGACGTCTGCAATCAACAGTCACATGCGGCAAAACGCCTAATATCGCAACTTGAACTGAACATTAGAAGATTTGTTGCCATTTTATTGTTACACAATAAAGACCAACAATAAAACGATCCGCTCGCAAGATTGCCTGCCCCAGCAGGCAAAGGAGCGGACGTGAGTGAACTGCAAGCTCATCACTGTATGACACCAGAACAGTGAACCTGGCTCTTGTGCACTGTGAGTGTTATAGTGGCAAATAAAAGTTGACGTCGTTTTTTACAACAATTTTGGTTATTTGTCCCAATTTCCAGCGAGAGGCAAATGCCCTGCTGACGCCCATGGTTTTGACGTACCACGAGCTCAAAACTGTTTGCTTGAGTTCGGTGCGTAACGCGCATCCACCAACAATGGTCATTCTGTTCACATTTCCATGTTCAGCAACAATATTGTCCTCAAAAGTACTAACAGAAATTACAAAAAAAACAATTCTGAATGTTATGTGTGTGCGATTAACTGCAATAAATTTGTTTCAATTCGATCTTGATAAATCATGAAATTACTTATAATAATGTTAAGTGCACTTGTGCCCGCGTTGGCCCCCATTTCAAGGGGCAATGCCCTCGTCATGCACACCTGTTACTGCGTCCCTGCGTGCAGCGCTCTGGGCGGATCACCGATGTGGAGTAGTTGGACAACCTCACGAGTCTCCTCACTTTCATCCCCGACACCGGCACCCACCCTCCTGGAATGACCCTGCCAAGAACAGCCTGGGTCGGGCTTCACCGCCTCCGCACTGGAGTCAGACGTTTCCTCTCCTGCTTAAACAATTGGGGTATGGCCTTCTGCGGCCTGCGCGTGTGGCCTAAAAAACAAACCGCCGACCTTGTCCTCCAAGGTCCTATCCATCGACCCATCTTTTACTGCACGGCCTTACGGTTCTGGACAATGAGACAATCGAATGGCTGCTGAACACCTGCCTCGAGATCTAGTGCGGCCTAGCAGTGGACAGTAACAACTTGCTCAAAAGAAGAACTACACTGCATGTTCTGACGCAAAACGTGTAAAAAACAAGAGTTATAAGTCTATTGTGTCTCTTTTGTCAAATCCGTTTAGAAGAGTGAGATACTAAACCTTTCCACACCAGCGGATCCGCAAAAAACGCAAAAATTTTTACGGAGCGGCAGCAAGACACGAAAGAAGTCGCCATCTTGACAGTCATCTCACTTCTGTATGGAGAAGATGTTCATGCTGCGAATCCACTTTCACAGAGTGTTTTGAATAGTCTGCAGTTCAAAGGTGGACGTGCAGTTTCATTAACAATTTTCACTACATTCTTTATCACATTTTCAAATCAGTTTCTTTGCAGCTAAATGCACCAAATGGTCTATGCAATGAGTAAACAGCATTTATTTATGCGCTGCTTCTTTAATTTTTGTATCATTTTATTTTTTTATTTCACTCTTCGGGTGCGCGGAACCGTCGCCCCGCTCACCCCCCTCTGCACGCCCCTGCTTCGAATAAATGTGACACGCAAGTGTGGGAGGTTTCGTTGCATCATTTGAGATAAATCGGAAGCACACTAAACATAAGGGCAGCAGCAGCTGTTCACTACATAGAGCTGCATTAAAGCCAAGTCCCAAGTATTTTTCAACATATTGCCTGACAAATTTTCCTTTTTTATGTTTTTAGTTCATCCTGGTACTGTCACCATTTCTGCACATATTCTTTTTTTGCAGATTGTTGTAAATTTAAATATTGGTACTTGCTTCATATCCATTTTGAGAGTTGTTCTTTTGTGAAAGCTGAAATGATTCATTGTTACAAAATGTAAAATTCCCTGTTGCTTTCTTAGCAGCATTTTAAATCTTCCGCAATGTATGTAATGCGGCTACGCCCAGTGGCGCGCCACGAAGATCATGGTAAAAAATTTCAGAAAGAGTCTCTCAAAATTTCTTAGCGGTCACCAAAGTTCAATCTTTAAAAAACTGTTTACCGCCAATAGCCCCCATTGTACTTTCTCAAGAACAAAATAATTATGAAACTGCGCAAGGATATTTAGCGTCATATCCAGTGTAAACCGGCTCTGTGGTACAATTGGTTGATCACGCACCACCAAAGCGCTGGGTAGGCTTGATTCGATTTTCCGTCACGTCACAGCGAAGACTTGTTAAACGGTATCTGTGGCCTGTCCATGCAGTCTCCTGCTGGGCGTTGATGGGTGAACGCAAGTAAACGGTTCACGTGCGTGCTACCATTGACTTACCAGCAGTGCAGCAATCACTGCCAAAGCAGCCGCGTGGCCCACGGTGCAAGTAAGCAAAGGTGGGTCACGCAGACCAATCGTGACACTCCGAAGGTGTGGAACCCGAGTATAAACGAAACTGAACTATCCGGTCGATTTAATCACAAGTCACATGTTACTGACAAGGATTTTACCGAATTCGACATGAACGCTAACCAATTTCAGTTACATGGCAGAAAATCTGCGAAAGTACCTGATGGAAAATGCAGCTTGTTTTGCGGACCGGCAAAATATCTACGCGGGCCGGTACCGGTCCGCGGACCAGCGGTTGAGAACCATTGGATTAGAATCTTCTTTTCAGCGCTTGGTTTGCAACGCATTACATCCTAGTAATCGAAATGATCGCCTCAACACTTCCAGGAACTGCAGGAAAATCGGCATGCTTCAAAATGGCGAGGATGAAGGGCATCCCACGCCCGGCTATAAACACTCTCGTTTTATGAGTGTACACGAATGACGTTCAAGCAATGAAATGTGCAAATTTCTTAATGATGAGGTCGTTTTTCCTGCGCATAAACTGACCACAGTTAAAATGTTTAGACTACGAATAGCAAACGCGTATTTGAATCAGTGCCTACAATTTACCAGTAGCTCTTGATTGCAAAGTTTGGGCTTTGAACTTTACGCCTAATTGCAAATGTTTGGTCTCGCTGCTTCGTTAGATATGGTCTTAGTATAGCACCAATGTACAGGGTGGTGACGTTCTCAGCTTAAAATTTCTCAAGTTGCTCTTTACACTTTTATAGTACTTAATCCAAAGCTTGAACAGCTACAGACTGAATCTAATTGTTTGAATTTTTCAGCACAGGCAAATTTGATAGCACAAATTTACGCAACGCTGGCAAAATGCTAAAAAATATTTGGGTTGAAATCAAAACTTAATTTTCAGAAATACCGTCATAAGGAAGCATGTGCTTTCTTTCACTGCACCCCAGCATCCGATGAAACCGAAGATGATCATGATGCAACCGGCCACAATGAAAACGTATGCACCTGAAAAAAACAGAGATAAGACCTTGGACTAATATTTTCAAGTGAATTTGCGTCAGAAGTACAATAAAGCTAAAAAATTAACCAACTGCACTTTCGTAGCTGCTGCTACTACTACTGTGAAAGCTCCAGGTTTGCTGAAAGCTTTCGAGGAATGAACCAACTCTGGGGGTTTGCTTATTTGACTCTGCAATGATTCAAACTTGAACATATTATGTCCAAGTAATTACTGTTCATAAAGGTGATGCGATTAAATCAAACGCTTTCTTAAAAATCGATTTCACGTAAAAGTGCACATAGTTAATCTGATGCCTTATTTAAATAAAGATTCGATTTCAACATTATTTTAGCATTGATGATGCATGCTTCTAGGCAAAATCGATTTTCTAATAAAACGTTGCTGACTGGTACGTCTGCGTCACCAATGCGAAGACTAGTTACACTCTTAGCTACTGAGATATTTATAAATTAACTGCAAGTACTGTGAAGCATTCTTGCAAAGCTTGTAAAGGTATTTTGGCCAAAGAATCAACAAATGAACTGCGCATACCTGATATAGCATATTCCATTCCTGCCGATGCCAACGACTCTTGAAAGTTCGGGTCAACAGCCATCCATATTCCAACACTGAGAACAACCAAACCCCCCAGCTGTGTGAATAATAGAAAAACATCAACGCTGGCCTTCATCAATGCCAAAGTTTGAATTGTTCACTTGTGGACATTCCATAACAGTAGAAATAAGCCATGAAACATTTTCAACTTGACGTATTATATGCGTTCAATTTATTTCAAATACATGATCATTAATAAAAACAACTACGCCATTCAAACGGAAGTACTTCAGTCGTTTTATGGTCAAAAAGAGTTATAATACTTTGGGTACTGACTGAAAATCAATTAACAAAAGGCTGTTTTTGCTTTGATGAAAACTTATGTGAAAGAATTGCTTCTTGCATTGACATTTTGTTTTACTTACGATTGGATTCAAACTAAATAACAATCGCATTACAAAAATCAATCCTCCTGTAAAAACTAGCAAGTAGATTTTTTGTCGTGTTGCAAATACTGGTAAAATTTTCTGAATTTCTTCATAAGAAATTTTTCCATGCTTTATATTCATTTCGCTCCGGCATCCTCTAGCGGCTAAACATTATATTGATTTTGATTATGATTATTTACTTCCCGAAAATTTCGTTTAGTTTCTTATCACTAAAGTTGTTTATGTCAGCTCGATTTGACAAACGGCGTTTTCGAGCTCTGGATTGCTACCTATCGCCAGCAAAGAAATATTCAGTAATCTTTTCAATGAATATTTTGCTTCAATTTCCAATTCTCCTACTTATGACACAAGTAAATTGCCACCTTTCCACTTCTTACTGATCATCGATTACTCCCTCCAACCTTTGATCCATATCAAGTATTTCGTGTTTTAAATAGTCTACATCCAAATAAATAAATGCAAAGGCTTCGACAATTTGCCCAATCGAATTCTAAAAATTTGCAGCCAATCGCTCGCTACTCCTTTCAGTCTTCTTTTTAACCTAATTTTGTCTTCAGAGGTATTCCCTACATCTTGGAAGACTGCTACTGCAATTCCAATTCATAAACCCGGTTATCAAACAGTTGTTCAAAACTACCGTCCGATTGCGTTGTTGCCTTCTCTTTCACAAGTGTTCGTAAAACGTCATAAGCATGTTTGTAGCTACCTAGAATAACATAAACCGTTAACACCTAACAATTCTGGCTTTCGGAAAAAACTCTCTACCTAAACTTCACTGCTGTGCACCTGTCACAGTTTGTACCAAGCCTACAGTTCAAATCTCTCTTCAGGAAAAGTTTTCCTTGAGATATCTAAAGCTTTTGATCGTGTTAATGATACTTGCTTAATCTTTAAATTGCAACAACGTGAGATTGTCGACTATCTCTTAAATCTTCTATCCTCTATTTGAATAAGGACTGATGATGCGTTGGAAAACGCGAAACTAGTTTCCCCGTCACTAAACTGTGACTGATTTACTTGCCGCCATCTTTGTGGCCTTTAACTATGAAAAATCGTCTATCCTCTTATCTCTTCCGTTGTTCTCAAGTCGTTCTTCTGTTTCAGATCTTAAGTACACCAATTGTGTTGTTCTCCAAGGATCTGTTTTAGGGCCTCTGTTATTTTTAGTCTATGTTAATGACATTGCTACAAATATTAAAGCATCTATCTCTCTCTTTGCAGATTTCACCACCCTGTTTTATTCAGATAAGTGTCCTGTCCACGTGCACAGTGTGCTTACTCAAGACCTCTGCACGTTGCACAATTGGTCTGAGCTTTGGAATGTTACTTTCAACCCCCAAAAAACTGCGGTTATGACCATAACTAAGCACAGGAATGATCACTTCCCTTTATTATTTAAGAATACCAACCTCTCTGAAACAGATGCACATATGCATTTACGCTTACCATGTCACCACAGTCTCTCTTGGCACACTCATATAATAAACTTACATCAGAAAGTGACGACCAGAATTAATCATCTTCGTTCATTCGTCAATCTTGTACCTGGCCATGCTCTCCTCACGATATAAAAAAACGAACACATTACCGGTCTTTGACTATGGTAGTGTTATCTACGACAACTGTTCCGTTTATGACAATCAAATGTTAGACAAAGCACAACTCTCCGCTGCTAAAATAATACTAGGTTGTCTTAAAACTGCAGTACATCCTCCGACGATGTACTAGCCGATCTAAACCTCACAAGCCGACATTTATGTAGAGAAATATCTCTGCTTTGTTATGCATCCAAATTAATTTTTTATATGGCACCCTGCCCCTTTCCTGCCAGTTCTTTCAGATCGTTCAAAGAATTTGTTCCGTATGCTTTTCGTCACAACCAAAATGTTCAAATACCATTCTTAAAAAAATCCTTGTCATATAACTTCTTCCTCTGTAAGGCTTACAGCTTGTGGAATTCTCCACCACTGGAAATCAAATCTTCAGCCAGCCACTCCATCTTCATGAATCGTTTAAATTCCCATTATCAGATATCAATCAAAAATACTCATCATTTTTAGGACTCAATCCCCATGTGACTTCCATTCGCTATATGCTTCGCTTCGGCCATAGTCCGTTAAATATCACTAAAAACAACTATCGTGTTTGTATATGTGGTGAAATGGAGACCGAATTACACCTATTCTTCCGTTGTATCGTTCATTGCGCAGCACAAACAGCACTTCATAACAAAGTTCATGATATTCTGAACGAAACCGGCTTTGTTGAACGATTTGAGTGCTTGGGTCATACCGGTTTGTTGCTATTATATCTACATGGTGTGCCTGATGCGCCCACTTCCGTTTCAGTAGCTATTTTTAACGCTGTTGACGAATTTCTCAAACGTTGTAATAGATTCTAGTAAAGCAGTGTATTCGCTTTGCGTTTTATTTATGTTTTTCTTGGAGTTTACTCGTTCTGTACTTTGAAAGCTGGATGTGCCACCAAAAAATTGCACCAGTCAGGCTACCGCCTGTAGCAAGATTGTCGTTAAATAAATAAATAAATTCAAAGACATTAAAGTACTAAACAAAATATTTGAATAGCAAAAATCGCTACGAAACTGCCGTATTTTGGCATTAACTAAAATCTACCTTAGAGCAGAAGTCAAAAAAACAACTGTGAAAAATTTCACCTGAAGATTTAAAGCTATGATGTTTGACAACATTTCTGGTCTTTAATATTCTAATTAAGCCTGGACGACATGTGAACTAACCATGATCAAATTATATTCGTTGCAGATCTTTAAACGCTGTTAAATATTACAGTTCACAGCAGAAAATACGCTCAAGAACAAATGATTTGTGATCGTCGCTTCATAGTTGTATTTTACAAGAGAACTTACCCAAAAAATCAGGTTGAAACCAAACAGCAGAAACTTTGCTATGGAGTAGCACATCCTCACAATGCAGGTAAAAGATTTCCACCAAAATATCTACTAAATGTTCGAAACAACAAATAACACGCAAGAAAATATATTTATGGTTGAAGCTTTTATATTTCTGAGGTAGCAATTTTTCAAGACACAAATTTAGGAAATGTCTGATTTTGAGCAAGTATAGAGTTGGCCTGAGTCATAGAGGTAATGTCTTTAACAGACAAATATTGATTTGAAACATTCGTTTTTAGCTGGTTTGCAATTACACAAGATAAATTATGTTCTTTATCAATCAACATTTCTGACATTCACGTGGTTCTTGTAATGTTTTCTACGAAACTTGACCTTTTTTCCTCAAAATATGAAACTCTCCATATAAAATCACTTTAGTAAACAAATACATGGATTCACTCAACTGCCAAGGTTTGACCTGGGATTCACTATACCTACAAAAATTCTAGTCCAAAAACGCGCAACACTTGATTTCATTTTTCACATCCTTCTCCTCCAAACTGTTATTTTGAGCAAGAAATTCTTTAGTTGGAAGCCTCACTTCTGTAGAACGTGAAACAAATTTGATTTTGGCGATATATACGATGTTCTACTTTTTTCCTGAATCACATTCATCTTATGTTTTCTGTTGTTTCACTTTTTTAATTAAGATCTTAACCAAACTGTAAACTATTCGGCAATCAGCGAAAATTGGCCGAATGATCAAACTCTTCACCTGTGCAGTGATAAGTTACCTGCCAACTATTCTTAATATTTTTCTACGTCATTTCTGACAAGCGCACAAATCTTGTGATGAGGCAAAATTGCTTTGGTGCACAGATACATTCACTTTGGTGCACAGATACATTCGCTTTTCTAACTGGACTTTATGCGCTTCTCCCACATGAAGCATCCAATGAAACTGGAGGGAAACCGACGTTCAAGCATTGGTTTGTTTGACAACTTTGTTACTCATTAACAAAAGTAACTGTTGTAAGGTGAACTATGCGCACTGGTAGTGAAGCGTGCTTTCAATGTGGTGACTGACAAAGAGTTTCAGTAACAATAAACCAATTCCATAAATATTTCTTTCAAATTTAGTTTCACTGTTTGTTTGATTTTTGACGTAATAGACTACATTAAACCAACATCAAACATTATTCCTTTTACTATTTAACGCCAACGGATAAAATTGTGATGAATCAGTCTTATTTCAACTCACCAAATTTTCAGAGATCTAAACATTAACGAAATTTGCTCTCATGCTTATTGCAACAATACAATTGACATAAACAGACAGTCAGATTAGCTGAAGCACGAAAGCATCAAGCAGTCATTTTTGGTGTACACTTCAAATATGATTGCATTGAAAGTTCTCTGATTGTTCCTTTTCCTAAATCCATGAATAACTAAATGTCTGTTACTATATCTCAAAGATTTGTTTGAAAACCGTTGCATAATTGAACCTTCAATAGGATTTTACGCCCTCTCCCCTCAACAAAGGTCGTTGAATTTTGTTTAGTGAAAGGTATGAATAATGACATTGAAGCTTTGCTCAAACCATGTCTCAGACGTTTCTTCCAATATACCCAACCACAGTAACACCATATTACAGAACGAAACAGAATACAAAATAGGCTGCATCAACGAAACTACGAAACGACAGTAATACAACCATCAATAAACCTGAAAAAAGCTGTGGTGTTGCCATCCTATTGATCGAACTATGTGGCTGAAATCAAGTAGCTAATCTCCAAAAAGGTGTCAAACAAGTGAATCAACCTGTAAATTCTTATAGAAAATCAATTTCACGCAACACTACGCATCCTTAATCCTAATATCCACAAGCTGTGCTTACAGGTAAAACGTTGAAAGGTCAAAGCAAGTGCAGAGAAAGCAAACAATCTCAAGACTAAAATTGACATAACAGAATGCAAAGCATACAGCAAACCTATAGCTTTTAATCGTGTTTGCCTGAAATTTAAGAAATTCTGAATGATGCTAGCAAATTCGAAATACCCCTTTTCAAACAAACACATGAGTAGTTTATCAGGGTTTAAACACGGTCTACGGCGTTTATAAAAAGCCGGCGTGTTGGACGAAGAGGACCATGGATGTATTCAAACAAAAACAGCCAATACTTTATTTGGAGCCCCGAAGTTCACAAGTCAAGTTGAACTCGACCCTTTCACCTGCCGGAAACTTCAACGACAAGCACACCACGTGACTGTAGACTACGCGATGTCATGGGCGTCGGAAGGGGGGGCAGGGGGGCCATGGCCCGCTTCTGGATTTTGAAACTATTAGCAAAAAAAGGTTGCCTTTTCAATTTCGAGGGGTAAAAAACAAATTTCACCGCTCTTGGTCCCCCCATGAAAAAATTTTGGGAAAATCCCCTACTGCCCCCCCCCCCCTGGAAAAATCCTTCCGACGCCCATGTCTCTACGTAGACGTGAGCTTGCGAGATTTAGATCAGCAATTAGCACATCATTAGAAGGTGTGGTTCTAAGACATGTTAAAATTATTTTAGCGGCGAATTTGTGCTTTATCTAGCATTTGTTCGTCACCGTCAGAGCAGTTATCATAGATAATATTTCCATAATCAAACACGGGTGATATCTCTGATTTGTAAATCATAAGGACAGTATGGCGAGGAACAGGATTGACGAACAAAAGAAAAAGGTTGATTTTGGTCATCGCTATTGCAAATTTACAATGTGAATATGTGAAGAGCGACTGTGGTAGAACAGTAAGTCTAAGTGTTTATATGTATCTGTTTCAGATAAGTAGGTAATATTCAATATTGGGAGTGATCGTTCTAGATATTAGATTTGGCCATAAAAGCAGTTTTTTGGGGGGGTTAAAGTAACATTTCAAACCTCGGGCCAATTGCGCAAAGTGCAGAGACCTTGAGCTAGTATGCTGTGTATGTGAGTAGGGTACCTTTCTGAAAAAACAAGTATATCGTCAACAAAAATGGGAATAGATGCTATGTTATTCGTAGAAAAATCATTTCAAATTAGAAACAAAAAAGGCAAAAACAATTCCTTAAGGAAACCACAACATTACCCAGTTCTTGATGTTACGGTCACTATTCGTGAAGGTAAAGACCTCTGTCTGTGCAGTTTGGCGTGTACGTAATGATGCCAGATTAATCAAGCTTCAGCTACAAGCACATCACGCATGGGCTTCGGAAGGATTTTTTTCAGGGGAGGACCAGTAGAGGATTTTCCCAAAATTTTTTCCAGGGGGGGGCCAAAAGCAGTGAAATTTGTTTTTTACCCGTCGAAATTGAAAAAACAACCTGTTTTTGCTAATACTTTCAAAATCCAGGGGGGCCTTGGCTCCCCCAGCCTCCCTTCCGACGCCCATGCGTAGAGAAGTATCTTCGCTCCAGCATTTCTCTAAATTAATTATTGAAATGGTGCCCTGCCCCATTCCTGCCAGTGTTTCAAGATCGTTCAGGGCAGTACTTCCTTACCGGGTGCATGGTTCACCCAGCATGAATGAAATTTTTCCTAGAGTGAACGAAAATAGAGGGGTAAACGATGAGTGAATGAAATTTCTGTTCCTAATTATTTTATTATGTGGTACGTGCATTTATCTTGTTTTTTTACTCAACATATTACAACAATCGTGAATACCATAAAATGGTGAACTTCAAGCGTTGTAAATTTACGTCTACAGCAGCCAGCACCTTATCACTTCAGAAAAAACGTACAATGGTGCAAGTAATTGCGTCTCTGACGTAATAGGATTAGAGTTCACTGAGAGACGCCATGTTTTATTCACTCGAATGACGGAACCTCTGCTCTGGATCAACGTCATGTTCTCCTGTGCGAAAGTGTTATCTGCTAGTATCGCAGTACTTTCGAAAGTTTCATTCTCTTACTCGAGTGAAAACTAGACACATGAACACTCATCAGAGTAATTTCATCGGTCGAAGTGCAGACCTTACCAATCAAAAAACAGGTGTAGCCTATTTGTGATGTTTGTTTTCAGTGTAGTTTTTGTGATAAGCTGCAGTTGAAGGAAAGTATATTTCTTTTATTTTTGAAAACCAGGTTCATCAAACCCAACAACAAAAATTGAACAAACGTATTCCAGGGATACGTTTACACTTCGTTCATAGCCCCTTGAAGATCACCAAAAACGATGCTCGTGTTTATGTAGGCGGCGATACAGAGGCCGAACCACACCATTTCTCTCATTGCAATGTTCATATAGCACAGCTTGTGCAACACTTTAGAATAAGGCTCTTAAAATTTCACCAAATCCAGACTTGATATACGGTTTGAGCGTTTCAACCACGTTGACCTCTTGCGTTTGTTTATATTTGATGTACCTGACGCGTCGGTCCTGATATCAGTTGCTGTTTTCAGAAGTGGTGACGTCTTTCCGGAATCCTTTGTAACAGATTCTGATTGTAATGATTTCCTATGCTTTTTGTTTATGCTTTCTGTTAATTTTTCTTTCATCCATGTTTTTTGAAAACCCGACGTGGCACAAAAGATTTCGCCTCCATAAAAAATGCCATAACAGGAAGAATGTTCTTGTAAAGTTGTAAAAGAGGTTGTCTTGAAAATGAACACGTAGTGAGTTGAGTTGATTTTATTGGCGATAATTAATAATCAGCTAGAAAACACACAAATTAGTGCAAGGACGCCAGGGCATTGAAGAAACCGGAAGGTTGTCGAGTCGATGCTCCTCAGCAGTTAAATTAGCTTTGTTACTGTCCAGTTTCAACTCGTGGTGGTGCATATATGTGGGAAGGAGCTTCTAGCAGTGGTTCTCAACCTTTTTTATCCCATGCGCCCCGTTAACCGTTATTCACAGATAAAACCCCCCCTTAAAAATTTAGTTTGTAAAGAACACTTTTACATCAGTACACTAAGAAGAGAAACTAAACTCTTCACAATTGATAAGCTAAACTATATTACATTTTAAACAAAATCCTAAATGCAAAATTCCCCCCTTGCCAATACAAAATTCCCACCTCGTGGGGAATTCCGCCCCGGTTGAGAACCCCTGTGCTAGATGATCAACACAGTTGCGCAGGGGGTGCTGGGTCGCGACCGGTCTCTCTCGGTGGGTCAGGTGCTCAGATCCGCAAGGGTCTGGGCGTGGCAGAGAAACTTTAAATCCAGTCTGCTTTTTTCGAGAAGTGAAACGGCTGAATTTGACCCAAAGGCGATGTTCTCTCAACTGCTTACAACGTTTACAAGTACATGTTCACCGCTCACTATAGCCCACCAGCAAGCCACAACATCCATGTTTGGCAAACATATGTGACCGGTAGTTGGATCGGAACATACCGTCATGAGATTTTATGAAAATCACCTAACTTCAAGTCCCTACAAAATAAAGTATTTGCGAAAATTCACTTTTGAAATCGGTAGGTGTCAACGAAAAAACTTTTCAGATGTAATAATATGATAAGATGATAGCTTTTTGATAAAAGTTAGAAACCAAGGCGGATTCGTTGATGGGAAGAGTAGAGAGCAAGTGGATAGCGTAAGTAACAGAAATGGAATCATCTTTCGATCCGTACTTCTTCATTCATCCAATTTTCCAACCCGTTCTCACAGGAGCAGCGCTATTGGAGGCGTGCTTTTCAGAAATCTCTGATAGTTCTTCTGCTTCTGCGGCAGTGAATTGTGATCAGATTAGGTGGAAAATGTCACCCGGTGGGTCTTCGCAACAAATTATCGAATGTAGAAACCAGGAGGTGATCTTTCAACATATTTGAGGCATTCCAGTCATATTGTACTTCGTATCGCATTGACTGGACTCGACGGAACGATCCGATCTAGAGGCACTGACAATGTCATTCTTAATAGAAACGCTTCTTTGCTTGCTTTGCTTCATCGAAAACTTGGAACGTTTTCAAGTGCAAACAACGGCTGTAACAGAATGTTTATTCTTCCACTAGGTGGTGTAGATTAGTGGAGTAATTAGATCAGCTCTTTCGTTGGTTCACGCGTGAATGGCTGTGATAATAAATTAAGTAATTACTACCTTAAGGTCAATAGCCTCTGCGGCCAACCCGAGATTACGTTTTCAAGGAGCTTGACTCAGAGCTGCAATTTCAGTTAGGTTTCAACCGAAGAAGCAAAAATTTTTTGTCCTTTCGCACGTCGGCCATAGTAACTTCAAAGTGGTTGCGTCGTAGCAACGCATTGGGTCCTTCAGAGCACACAGGTGGAATGCTTGTTGTTTTGTGTAACTTGTGTGTTGCAGCGATCTGGCCGGTTGAAGAAAATTTGTTGAAACTACAGTGAAGGACCTTCAAGTTGTGATAGAATGAAACAGACTCTGATGGTCTGCGTCTATCGATTGAACCGCAGGAGCTACAGACATTTTGCGCGCAGCACACACGCATACACGAACTTTCAGTTAAAGTGGACTTCATTTCTGTAGACGTGTTGGCCGTAATTGACGGAAGTCAGAGGGAAACGTGTTCGTCACTGTTAAAGCAACAACATTCTTTAAAAGTTACAGGAGTTCTGAGGTCGATTCCGAACACGGTTGGAGTAAACGTACAGTGCATGACATCATAATTTCATGGCCGTACAACACGTCCTAGTGCGAAGCGTCGCCATATCCTGCGGTTCTATACTGAGACGTTGCCAGGAGTAGCCGCGCACGATTCTTTGCTTGTTTTATTGCGCCCAGGAGTTGCCGTGCCGAGCCGCGCACGAGCGCAGAATTACCCGACGCAACGAAACAAACAAAGGATTACGCCTGGCAACTCCTGGCTCGTCCCAGGTGTAGGTTAGCATTCAGTGTCAGAAAAGTTGGTGCGGTGGTTATAATGGCGCATTGTCTTCGCGACCGAAGGCTATTGCGAAACTGGGCGTGGCTCGTTAAAAATAACTCAACTCGAAGAGGAACAAAAATCAATCAGAATTTTATAAATTTAACCAGATCCTGCTGCTGAAAGAGCGAAAAATTCTTCATTAGAAATCCAGCGAAAAAAGTTAAAAGCCAGGCAAACGCTCCAAGTAGCTACGGTCCAAAGAAAGGTGTAAATTTGTGCAGGGTGCATATTTCTCTCCGGGGTTAGCCCTCTGCTGATAATCAGCCAAGCTCATGCCAATCAAAGTTAGAAAATCCTATTGATGATAAAAACGGCGTCAACGTAAAACACATGAATGTAATCACCTATCCCACTCCACTGCCCTACAAGGACATGTCCCGAATGGAAACCGAGTCGAAAATACGACGGTCGTGTTGCGGAAATTATGGACGTAACAAAGTGTTGGAGTTGGATTTTCGATGATTGTGTATGAACAGCTCACTTAAGAGGATTATTCTTAAATACTTTTGTGGGGTTACATTTTTCGCATGTAAACAGTTTATGGATTTTGTGTTCGGCGTAGGACGTCTGACAGCAAACAAAGTTTTTAACTCCAGAGCATTTGTTGACATATGTCTCACACTGGGCTATGCAGCGGTGGCGCAATCGCATCTGGTAAATTATTAACATACGATGAGGTATCTTTACTGTTGGTGGACAAAGTTTTCCAATGCTTGCTGCGCGGTTGTACTGGTGACTTGTACTGGTGACTTTGTACTGGTGACTTTGTACTGGTGACTTTGTACTGGTGACTTGCTGTGCTCCCGTTGTCTTCCAGGCAAGAAATTAAAAGCAATTTTCAGTTTATAAGAACAACATCTACCGCGGAACAATTTTTCAAACACTTTTTCTGTTGATCGCACAACTTTTGTTCCAAAAAAAACAACATTTAGTTAAACTAAGGTGAGAAACAATAAAAAAAAACAGGAAGACAGAAATTAAAGAACTTAACTTTTAAGAGAAACCCCCTCTGCTTTGCTTTTTTTCATCTGAAATTAAGAACAAAATTCAAAATATACTCTTCAACCACCGACACTATGAATTCTGAGGACGCCAAAGTTTCATGTTTCAAACTGCCTGAAGATTGATTTAAGGCTGAAAATAACAGTAAAACTCAATTACAACCTCCTTTATTCATGCTCTTTTATTGCTTTTCTTTACTGTAACGAAATTAAATGAAAAATCAAACATTTTTTTTGAAAGTTCTTCGTGAGACAAACAGTTTTCAACTCAGTTGCTACCTTTCTTGTGAATCTGAGTTTCATAAGACTTTGTAAGCGATGTTTTGCACTCCATTCAACACGATGCAAGGAAATCTGGGAGATTTTGCACATCTTCCATCTTGTCTGCGGCAGCATATTTCTTCTTTCCTCAACAGTAGTTCTTTCGTATTTTCCTCGCTACAAAACTTCCTCAGAGCAAATTGCCAAATTCGGGGTGTGTGGCTTATTTACAAGGCTAGCTCCTTAAAATTTTGAAAGAACCCTTTCAAAATTTTAGCCAAGAGCCTCATGCAACCTTAATCCACCACTACCTAGGAGTAACACAAATAAAGATCAACAAAATTTAAGTCACGTGTCACACCGATGTGCAAGTTGTACTTGATAAAGACACGTCAACCGGAAAATAATGTTACACAGATGCAAACTGACTCGAAATGAAATGACTCAGACTTTCTCAGACAAAATGAGAGAAATTCAGACACAAACTGTTGCCAATTCAATTTCAAGAGTTACCCCCATTGACTGAAACAATTCTCACTTAATAATGATCAGGAAAGTTTCAACACCACCCACGCATTGCATAATGTCAGTTGTTCATTTGTAGCATTTTAATGTTGTGAAAAAGTGAGTTGTAAAATGCTTTCATCACCGGCTTTGATTATTTTTGTTTTAATAGAAATCAAATTAACTCCAATGAACAATAAAATTTCCTTTTGCACTTAATTTTCTTGAAACTTTATTATTTTTGCAGATTTTTCGCCAATACTTTAAAGTGTAGACTAGCGTTTCCCAAACTGGGTTTCGCGGAACCCAGGGTTCCATGGACAAATCTAAAGGGTTCCACGAGCTATGCTTTCCAGTTTTAAGAAAAAAACTGCTGATATGCCCTTTAACTCTTTGGGCATGTGGCAGCCGCTATATCGCTTGATCTAGCTTGGTTTATGGTTACTTTTATTGTGCATAATTTTGTTTACAGTACGAAGCCTTAATAACGGCAATTCGGGTGAAAAAAGCGTTTATGTTTTCATGGCAGATCTGATCGGGGTTCCTTGTCCACTTAAAATAACCTTGCAGTGTTCCGCGGACAAATATGTTTGGGAAACACTGGTGTAGACGTTTCAACCATAAACATTGCTTTCAGTTTGAGGTTTCAAAAAGCTGCATACGCCAGTGACATGTTAACAAATATAAAACAAACCAAAAAGCAAAGCATTGCTCAAACTATGTTGCTTTGATACAAAACCTGACAAATTAGTTGCACTTCATGACAAAGACAAGAACAACATTTTTCCTGATCATGCCACTGTTTTGTAGCTAGTTCTTCCAAGGCGTACTTGGCATGAAAATGTTCCAATACTTTTATTGCTCTAAAAAACGTAAAAGCATTCAAAGCAGAAAAAATCTTATTTCAACGATGAACACCATGCGCTGGTGAAGTTTTGTAAACACTTGTTAAACCGATTCTTTCAAAGAAAGGGTGTGACGATTCCACAGCAACGAATTGAGGTGATTGGATACTGCGTGTGGTGCTGAATGTGTTGCTAAGCTGGAATGTGGCCTTAGAGTTTGAGTCAACGATAGAAAATGGCGGCAAACCTATTGTTCTAAAGAGTTAGCAGAGTGTAACGTTGGTGGTGACTGATTGCAGAGGAGCGACGCTGATATTTGCTCGACCGCTCGAGTGGTAACCGCTAGGTACTGCTCTTGAGCAATTAAAAGCGGGGATTTCAAGACTGAGTGTTGAAGTGAAATATAAAGTTTAGATGCTAAAAGAGAATTTCGATCATTCAGTGAAACATATTTGGAATGTTCAACTTTCGAATGTTTGTAAAACAGCCTTTTGGATAAACAATTCGTCTGGTGGTTCATGTTGACTGTGATCATTGCAAAACTCTTATATAAAGAACATTGTCTTCGTTAGTTTTATGCCAGTGGGAATTTTTCGAATTATTTGATGCAAAACATGGAGAAAAAAGCTCTGTTTACTGTAAGCTCTTGGTGGATCAACAGACTGGGCTCGGCGTTCATGATTTTGCGTTGATTCAAACTTGCACATGTCTGTGTTTAAGTAATTTGCTTCCACAAAGAGTAAAGCAGTAGCAACAATCAGCAAATTGCAGGCAATTGGTTTCACGGAACGTCACATATCCCCTCAGTCATCCCCCTCAGTCATCCCCCTCAGTCCTCAAACCTTATTGTATTAGAATTCACTTTCAGGGACTCGGAAAACTCCAAATCATTGATGTTTCTGTCAATGCCGAAGCGAAACCAATTTCTAAACATCGATCCGCATCTTCAAATAGTTTATCGACCGATATGTTTCATGTAACCTTGTAACCGTGCTCGTATTCCAACCAACTACTGCCATTCGCAGTGTGAGTGAACAAAACCATGTGACCTCGAATTGCCTCATGGTTTGTGAAGCACAGTTGTAGAGGTTTGGTTGAAATTTTGAGTTCCGTTCTCGTCGAGAGGCAAGTGATTGGTGTTGTAATTAAATTTAAAAATTTTTAAGTTTTTTGCACCACTGTGGGAAAATGTTGTGATATATGCTACCACGGTACGTTGCTGGGGCAGTTCACCAAGAAACAAATGATCGAGGTAGTGCTTATGTTTCCACGAGACACACTTAAAGTCTGTGTTGAAGACGTTGGAAAGGATGCAAGGCTTTAAACAAGACCCAAAGATTTCATATGTGCCGCTTGATGAGCAGAAGGTCCATGAATATTTTGTGCATAAACACACATTGGGCGGTGATTAGCTCAGTGCTAGAATGTCCGCCTCCTAATTAGATGGTTGGTGTTTGATCCACGGTCATTGAGTGACACGCCGTATAGCGCTCCTTGGGCAACAACGTTCACTACAACCCCCCCGACAAAAAGCATTATTCAGGCTTCGGCCTGAATTAGACCTGTCGCCAATTGTCACCAAGTAGATCTGTCGCCATGCATGCGATCAATAAAAAGTAAAATAAACAAAAACACATATGTGCTTGATGATTATTTCGCAATCGCAAGTGTGGCTTTGGTCGTGAAACAAAAAGCAGAAAGAATCTCCGCTAGACCATGTTTTGTAGAGAGACGCCGTTATTGAGGAAGCGATTTTGATTGAAAAGATCAGCGCATGCAGTATATTTGTTACTTTCACCCATTGTTTGTTGCCATCATTTTACGTCATTTCAGCAGATTTGTCTTCATCTCCAACGTGCACCGGTCAGGTAGCTTTTCTTGGCCGATTCGAAACAACAACACTGTTTGCAAGTATCTCTTACCGACTTATAGGCAATCATGTCTACTTTCTCCAATAAGGAATGCAAAAGTTATTGACGGATCCAGATTTGTCTTCATCCCAACCAGTGGCGGATCTAGACCGAGCATTTGGGGGCAGTCAATTAGGAGATCGTCAAAAAGGCCTTCACCTGCTTAAATACCCCATGTTTTCTGCGACAATTGAATTGTGGATATCACACCGGCCAGGAAAGTGGCTATTCGTCTTGGCCGAACTAGTGTATGTGATCTTTTACGGAAAAACCACAGTACGCTTCACATCATTAATGCATAAAGCGTTTGAAGAGGGTCCAGAAATTGGACCTCATTTTTCGCATATTACACAGCTTTTTTCTTTGGTTTATCTTTTTTTAAACTCTTGCTGATGAAAACTTCCATCGCAAATCTGTGTAGTCAAATCGGCTGAGCGATACACCAGAGATTGACCACGAACCCGTTGGTGAACGGTAAATACATCTCTCGACCAAGACGGCAAATAAAATTTTCCAAACTTGTGTTTGTGTTTTGAAATACGCACAGATCCGCTTGTTGAAACTTTGACTTCGTGTAAATGACTGATTGGCAGTAAAGGTTGATCCAGACTGTTTCTGTGTGCCTATTAAAAACATGAGTTTGTGGCATTCCTATTGCGAAGTGATAGCGTAAATTGTAGGGCTTCGCCAAATCATTGAGAACACCAGTGAAAGCACAATGTCTATTTTTCGGTTAAATATTTACACCTGTACTTCTTCAGTGTTTTGTTGAAACAATCGGCAATTGTTGCTTTAGCCTCTTGGTTGCGGATACGAACATGACGAACACTTACTGTTTGAAAACATTCTTGAGCGTCTTTGTTGATACAGTCATCTCTGGTATCAACCAATTCCACTTTCTATTGACTAAAGATTGTTTTGAACGATGTCGTAACTTCCTTTCTTGTATTATTCTTTAGCGGTAAAACACACGCAAAGAGAAAACACACCTATGCAAATGAGCAAGTACAGTAAGTGCAGTGTCATTGTTCTTGGCCAACCATCGGATATCAACATCACAGTGTGTGTCGTACTGCCCTAGTCGTCGTGAAACTTCATTTATTCTTAAAGGTTTGAGTGAGGATGAATTGCAGAAAATACGATATTTCCCGGTTGCTTTGCATCGGTGTACACAACCTTTGTGACAACACTCAAAACGAGTTCCAACGTAATGGACTGTCTTAAAACGGTCACTTGCAGGTGACGAGGTGGGGGGTGGTCAAATGAAAGTTGCTCCTTCTTTGTTGTCGAGAAGGTTCAACAGGGTGTAGAATTCTTGGGGCAAAAATGCGCCACCCGATGGATAAAATCGTTTTCTCGATCACAAAGAATTGTTATCTTCTAATTTGTTCGAGAAACGTTTTTCTATCCACAACAAATTTTCTGTTTAGTGTTCACCAAATCCTTTTGCTTTTTTATGTCTTCCAAATAGCAGCATTATCTCCACTTGGATCGTCTATGGAACGCTAGAGATACTTTGTTCGCGCCAGACTAAGCGAAGAGCTCGAAGATCGATCAATGCAAGTTCATTGTGTTTCTGTTCAAATAACATCTACCTTGTTTGATGGCAAGTTTAAAATAAAACAAAAAGATTTTCACGCAACTTCGGGTGTTTTGGCGATAACGTTTGAACGAGAAACATTAGTAAGCCAATAAGGTTCAATGTAACATTTCTACCTTGGAGGCTCTGCAACGAAAAAACACGTACCTGTTTCTAGAAGGATGCAGAAAATCTAACAACATATGGTTACATGCTTTGATGCAAGTAACTTCACTCCACAAGTGAAAGAAGCAAGGAATCAATCACAAATTTTTATTTTTTAATTGTGATTGATTCCTTGCTACTTTCACTTGTGGATTGAAGTTACTTGAATAGAGATATGCGCAAGTTGGGAATCATCGCAAAAAGACGAAAGCAGAGCCTAGTCGGATGATTCCTCTAAAGCCTATATATTTCCTCTAAAGCCTATATAGAACACGTAGAGCTTTTTGTGTTTTGATGCAGTCAGATCGTTTGTATTAGTCCCTAATCTTTGAATACTACAATGGCATTTTACTCTGTGAATGAGTGATCGAACTGAGCAGTGTCTGATTGATTGATGGCGCGTCATGTCATACTGTATTTGCATTTTACCTCGACTAGACCAATTTAGGAATTGACGCCCTACTCCGCAGTAGTGCTGTAACAAGTGTTACGTGTTAGCTAACAATAGTGTTAACAATGTGTCTGTAATCCTATGGTTCTGTCTTCAATGCAGTTGCAAAAAGTGTCTGTAACCCTGTGATTCCGCCGGCTCCAATGCCTTGTACTACCTTCTGTTTTGTCTGTTTTTATTGACCTGCTTTCTACAGCGTCTGTGTGTTTATACTATGGACTTCGTGTCTGGTCGTAAAAAAATAAAAATAAAAATAAGGGCTCTTTCTTCTCGGATTATAACCTAATTTCCAACATCAATATGAGTGAAAAATTCGCTCTTGGCGTTGGCACCCAGGGACCGGTGACCTCAGCCAAAAATAGGTAAACTTAACCCCTGTATGACGGCACCCACACAAACCCCTGTATGACTTAACCCCTGTATGACGGCACCCACACAAAAACCAACAGTTTCCAAATTTTTTCAATATAAACTAGAAGACTTGCCGCATCGTCACAGGTTTGAAGAGCTCTTTAGCTCAATCGCTGGCGAGTTATGGTAATGCAAAGTGAGTAGCTGACGCAAGAAAAGTGGATGAAATAGCAAGTACAAGTACCGTGCACCGTCGCCGATGGATTTCATGTAAACTACTATTCTCCGAAAAGTTACGTTCTGACTCAGTCACTATACATAATGAATTTAGAATTTGTTTGGGCTTCCAAGCAAACTACTGTAAGCAGTTTCTATGCAAAAGATTAAAGATGGAAACAATTTTGGTTAAAAGCAGAAATAATTTAAGGGTTCTTCACAGACTAATGAACAAAAATTCCAACAGAGCTTTCATTTCGATATTTCTCAAGCATTTCTTTTCATCCACGTAAATCCGTGACATACATTTTTGTTTACACGGAATGGAATCCAAAAATCCCCTCATCGCCAAAATTTGTCGCTGATGTAATAATTGAGGTGTATACTTCAATGCAGATTGGGATAATTTGTTCACGCATGTAGTGGCGTAGCGAGGCTAAGGGCCGCCCGGGACCCACCATAAAGGTACCGCCCTTTCCACCCCTAAAATGTTCTTGCAAGAATTTAAAATGAAAGGATACCATGTTTCGGGCTTATTTAAAGATATAAGGAATAATAAAGCATCATGAAGATCACAATCAGGCACTCACAAACTGAAATGGGTCTTGTTTTTCTTTTTCGATTGAGTCTTGGTTTTTCTGCCTGTCGCCGCCTTCCTCATAATTACTTTTCTTATTTTTTTTCTTTCTTTGCATATGCATGAATAGAACCAGCATGTTTTGTCAAATTTTCTTACCTGTTGGATTTTAGTCTCCGCATACCACATAACTTTAATCGTTTGCTCATTCCAGGGGATCAAACAAAAAAGTTAAGGAGGTGCGATGGCGGGATACCTACTTTGCAGATTTAAACATATCTATATGTTACTATTTCGCATAGCATCCCCATCCTCAACCAAAAACAAATCTATGTACTGCATAAAGAGGGCTATATAAGTTTGATAATATGATCTCAGTAATGTAAAAACGTTTCATTGTTTATTCCACGTGAGTTTAATCAGGGAAGCCGGAACAGCGGTAGGGCAGTGGAAGGCAGTAAAAAAGTTGAGGGGAATATAATTTATAAAAAAAGAACATTACCAATTACGTTTGTTTCTGTTCAGCAACAATGTTGACCTTAAACATAATACCAGAAATTATGGAAAACCATTCCGAGCTTTCTGGGTGCGCGAATAGTTGCAATGAATTTGTTTTAGATCGATCTTGGTAAACCATGAAGTCATATTTTCTATGATTTTTTCATAAAAAGGCACCATGCAACCGTCATGCACCCGCACTCCGGCGTCCCTGGTTTTAATTCTACTAGAATATACAAAAAGATTCATATGTCAACTCTGTCGACACTTGCGCGGAGCCCTCCATGGGTGCGGGGTCACTTTGATAAAACAGATGAAATAGGTTTGAAACCGGCTCTGGTTGAGTACTGGCTTGTTATCTTCATCGTGACCTGCAAACTTGGTCTAGCTATTAGGTTTGATCAAATTAGTCGTGCATAGTGTTATTACTTGCCTTCGTTCGTTACCAACATACCTCTATTTGCAAAACTGTATTACGAAAATGGCCAAGTGTGATAGGCCTTTTTAATGTTCTGCAGTGATTACAACGCCTTACGTTCTACAGTAATTGCGCTGAACAACTTTATTCAGTTCAGCCATTGCCAAGTTGTGCAAATGTTTCGATTTACGCCACTTTTAATGAAAACCTTCACCGCAATCATACCCAAACATATCGTTTGCCCTTGCGTTAGGTTTTCAGACTAAGGTTCATGCCTCAAATTGATCAAAATGTTAGCAAAACCTTTTGTCAGCTTTTCTTGTTGAAATGGATTTTTCTATGACTGCAAATGTTACGTGTACCGTAGAACAGTGTTTCTCAACCCCGAGTCCGCGGACTCATTTGAGTCCGCGGAAGGCTCTGGCTGAGTCCGCAAGCACCATGGGCAAGCAAGTTTGCTGTAATGCC